>SWCA01008858.1_pt1 | contig 39384 bp, 20 predicted proteins | sample 4692961 | NCBI WGS metagenome assembly SWCA01 (sample SAMN10267275, study PRJNA491770) | bioreactor metagenome | isolation source: DHS bioreactor inoculated with | place: Japan: off Shimokita Peninsula
GGGGGGCGGCTCACGCTCTATCCGTCCGGCGGGCACTGCGGGAACCTGCGTTACAGGGACAACGTCTCGGCCATGCTCGATTTTTTCAGTAAGTGAGACACTCCATGCGCATATTTTTCATCTGCATCCTTTTCGTCCTTGCCGCCGGCTGCGCCACGACTCCGGACCACCAGCCCGGCCCCTTCGAGGCGCCCGTGCATCGGGGCCTGCCCGCAGACCCCACCGTGGAGCGGCAGTTCCAGGTTGACGATCCGTGGGAAGGGTTCAACCGCAGCATGTACCACTTCAATGCCAGGTTCGACCGGTATGTGTACCTGCCGGTGGTCGGCATCTACGAGGAGATCCTGCCGGACAGCGTCCAGCAGGGGGTTTCAAATGTCTTCAATAACCTTAGAGAAATTCCCATCTTCGTGAACTCGGTACTGCAGGGCAAGGCCAAGAAGGCTTCTGTCTCATTGGGGCGCTTTGTCTTCAACACGACCATCGGGCTGGGGGGCATCATCGATGTCCTGGGCAATGGCGGCATTGTGCAGGAGGATGAGGACTTCGGGCAGACCATGGGCGTCTGGGGTGTTCCCGCCGGGCCGTATCTGGTTCTCCCGGTGCTCGGGCCTTCGGGGGTGCGGGACGCCGGGGGCGTGTTCACGGACGCGATCATGACCATAAACCCGTCGTATGGGCTTTTTCAGGATCTGAGCTGGCTCGCGCGCGAATCGGCGAGTACGGGGGTGAACGCGCTCAAGGCAGTGGATGCGCGCCATCAGGTCAAGTTCCGCTACTACGAGACGGGCAGCCCCTTTGAATATCAGCTGGTGCGTTTCATCTACACCAAGAAGCGGGAGCTCGATATCGCGAAATAGTCGTGTTCATTCATCTCTTCAGGCGCGCAGTCCCAGAGCGGGGCGGCGCGCTTTTTTTTTTATGCGGATTCGAGGCCCGGGAAGTAGCAAAGCTGAGAGGCAGGGGTGCTAACCCGTGTTTGCAGTGCAAAGCGCGGGTTGCGGTTTTTCTTGAGAGTGATTTAGTTAAGTGCCTGAAATAGTGGAGTTTGTGTATTGTTAGTGTTGTGGCAGGCCTTTTGCTCCATGGGTGTCGTCAAAGTAATCGGCGAGAAACCGCTTTATAATTATCGAGGAGGAAGAAACACCCATGTCTCAAGAAAACAGCAGTGTCGTCATCGATCACGGGAAGAGCCAGTGGTCGGATTTGTGGAAGAAGGAAGATTTCCTGGCTATCTGGCTAGGCTTTGCCATTATCATCGTCTCCGTTCTGGCGTACACGACGTTCGGCCCCAAAGCGGATTTTGCCGACAAGATAGCCGCCGCCAATCAGATTCAGGCCAACGAGCAGGGCGCGGCGCCCTTCAAGACCATCGCCTGGTACGAAGCCCAGGATGACAAGGCCGCGCTCAAGGGCACGAGCACTCCTTTTGGCCAGTTTGCCACCCAGTGGATCACCAAGCCGGGTTCCTGGAGTTCCAACCCCATGGATTCCGTCATTCGCACGGAGGAGCAGGCCAAGGCGCTGAATGAAAAGGGTATGCCGGCCTATGAAAAGGCCAAGGCGGATCTTGAGGCGGCCAAGGCTGTTGCCGTAGGCGCCGAAGCAGCGGCAGCGGGTGCCGCTTTTCAGAACCAGGCCCTCAATGACGAAGCGGCAGCCAAGATTGCCGCCTGGCGCGACGCACAAAAGACGGCCGGCGACGCCAAGAAAAAGGTTGCAAACAAGCCCTTCAACAAGATTCCAAGCCTCATCGGACTGGGCATTTTCATCGCTGCCATTTTTGGCGCAGGCATCACGCTGATGGGCAAGAGCACCCCTGCCTTCCTTCAAGGCTTCACGGTCGTGTTTCTGGTCGCCATTCTTGCCTATATGCTTGGCGGACAGGCTATCTCCAAGCAGTACGGCTTCGGCGCGGAGGCCTGGGGTATCGTCCTCGGCATGCTCCTGGCCAACACCGTGGGCACCCCGAAATGGGTACTGCCGGCCTGCGAAGTTGAATTTTTCATCAAGACCGGTCTGGTGCTTCTCGGTGCCGAAGTGCTCTTCAGCAAGATCGTCGCCATCGGCACCCCCGGCATCTTCGTGGCCTGGGTGGTCACTCCTACTGTCCTCGTGCTGACCTACATCTTCGGCCAGAAAGTGCTGAAGATGCCCTCCAAGACGCTCAACGTCGTCATCTCCGCCGACATGTCCGTGTGCGGCACCTCCGCCGCCATCGCCACGGCAGCCGCCTGCCGGGCCAAGAAGGAAGAGTTGACCCTGTCCATCGGTCTGTCCCTGGTCTTCACCGCCATCATGATGATCGTCATGCCTGCCTTCATCAAGGCTGTGGGCATTCCGGAGATCCTGGGCGGCGCCTGGATGGGCGGCACCATCGACTCCACCGGCGCGGTGGCCGCGGCTGGCGCGTTCCTGGGCCAGAAGGCCATGTATGTGGCCGCGACCATCAAGATGATCCAGAACGTCATGATCGGCGTCACCGCCTTCTGCGTGGCCGTTTACTGGTGTACCAAGGTCGACTGCGTTGCGGGCAAGACCGTTGGCGCCGGAGAGATCTGGCACCGTTTTCCCAAGTTCGTGCTTGGCTTTATCGCCGCCTCCATCATCTTCTCCCTCATGGATGCGGGCATGGACAAGGACCTGAGCAAGGCCGTGCTCTCCAGCGGCATCGTCAGCGGCGGCACCAAGCTGCTGCGCGACTGGTTCTTCGCCCTGTCTTTTGCGGCCATCGGACTGTCCACGAACTTCCGTGAGCTGGCCAAGTACTTCAAGGGCGGCAAGCCGCTGATCCTGTATGTCTGCGGCCAGAGCCTGAACCTTGTCTTGACCCTGACCATGGCGTACATCATGTTCTATGTGGTCTTCCCGGAAATCACCGCGAAGATCTAGAGTCGATCCCTGTCGGCCGGGAGGCTCGCCTCCCGGCCATTTCCCTTTCATCAAGGTGTTTGTGATGAACGAAAAAAGTCTGCCTGTCCGTCTGAGGAATTTCGTGCTGGCCCTGGGGGGCACCCTTGCGTTTGTGTATCTGTTCCTGCCTCTGCTGACGAGCTCATTCGAAGTTTTGAATCGAATGTCCGTCTATCTCGACGCCAACGGCATCGATCCTACCCGTTATTACTACACGGATGTGGAGCAGGTGAGGGAAGGGGAAGATTATCTGCGCAGTGTCCTGAAGGAGGACTAGGAGGCCCCGTCCGCCGCCATGGCTCAAAGCCGTTCTTGATCATTCCCCGCTTTCCGCCTTATCATTTTTCCGTTGCGTCTCGCTTCGCCGGGCGCTTATGTTTCGCTTCCGGCAATTGCTCGCCGCATGTCCGCAGGGACGCGGCGCCTCGACCCAGGCAGGCCCATGCATCTTCCCAAGCCTTCAAAGATTCAGACCAAGTTCATCTCCGGACTGCTGGCCGCGTCCATCATCCTGGGCATCGCCTTTTCCACGGGCTTCTACCTGCACATGCACAGCGTCCTGGAAGAGGAGGTGCGCGACAAGGGCAAGCTCATCTTTCTGCAGGTCGATTCCATCCAGAACTACGTCCGCAACCAGCTGCGACCCATCATGTACGACCGCCTGCCCGCATCGTTCGTCATCGAGGCCATGTCGTCATCGTACATCTCCCGCACCATCATGGCCTCGGTCAACGAGGAACACGAGGGCACGGTCTACCGCCGCGTGGCCATCGGGGCGCGCAACCCCGCCTATGAGGCCACGGCCGAGGAGAGGGAGCTGATCGAAATGCTGGGCTCCGACCCAGCCCGTGAAATCTGGGAAGGGTACAAGGTCATCGGCGGGGAAAGGTACTTTATCAAGGCCCGCCAGGTCCGTTTCGGCAAGGAGTGCATGTACTGCCACGGCAAGCCTGACGAGGCCCCGCCCGAACTGATCAGCCTCTACGGAGAGCGGGGGTTCGGCAAGCATCTCGGGGCCATTGCGGGCGTGGATTTCGTCGGTATCTCCGTGCAGAGCAGCGTGGGGCGGGTGCAAAAGACCATCCTGACCTATTTCGCCTTTTTCGCCTTCGGCGCGTTGCTGTTTTTTTCAGCCACCAATGTCCTTTTCCGTGTCCTGGTCGTGAACAACCTGAAGCGGTTGAGCGTCGTGTTTCGGCGCAATGTGTCTGACGCCGACGGCTCGGCACTGCTCAAAAAGCTGGAGCAGGGCGATGAGATAGAGGAACTGGTCGACGGTATGGAGCAGATGGGCGAGCACCTGTACGAGGCCCGCCGGCAATTGCAGGATTATGCCGAGAACCTGCGCCGGATGGTCGACGAGCGCACGGAAGAACTGTCCCGTGAAGCCGCGGCGCGGCAGGCCGACGTGTATCTCTTCGTGCGCCTGCTTGAAGACATGCGTCAGAGCAATTCGCGCGCCGAGCTGTGGCGGCTGGCCCTGCCGCAGATATGCACGCGATTTGAGGCGCAAAGCATCGCCTACGTCTGCACCATGGCCTCGCAGCAGAATTTTTACGTCTGGCCTGAATCGCGGCAGCGCCCCGTATTGCCGGATGATTTTGTCGGGGCGCTGACGAACAGCATCTGCGTCCAGTCGGGAGCCAGGATTTTTATCCCTGTGGAATCAAGCACCGGCAATGCCGAGGGCATGCTGTGCCTGTATTTCGCTTCCGAAGCCGAGGCCGCCCGCCACGATCAGGGCGTACTGGTGGCCCTGGGCCGCCAGCTCGGTACCGCCGCCGAGAACCTGACCGCCATCGACAGCCTGATCCGGCAGATGCGCGTGCTGGAGACCATTGTCGAGGGCATCACGGATCCACTCGCGCTCATGGATTCGACCTGTTCCGTGCTGACCGTGAATCAGGCCGCCCGGCAACTGACAGCGGAACTGACCGACGGCAGACGCACCGATGGGAACATGCTGCCCATCTTTTTCGACCTGGATGACGACAATTGTCCGCTGCGCAACACCATCAGCAGGGGAACTCCGGAGCTGCGCGAGGTGGAGCTGCCCGGCGGTCGGTCCTTTTCCCTGTCCATGTACCCGGCCAACCCCCAGGGCGGTCAGACCGACAGGGTCGTCGTGTATGTGCGCGAGACGACAATGGAAAAGCGCATGCGCGCCCAGGTCTGGCAGTCCGAAAAGATGGCCACGGTGGGTAAGCTCACGGCCGGACTGGCGCATGAAATCAACAACCCCCTCGGGGTCATTCTGTGCTACACCGGCCTGTTGCGGGAAAGCCTGACCGACGCGCAGCAGACCATGGATCTGGACATCATCGAGCGCCATACCAGGCAGGCGCAGCGCGTCCTGCAGGAGCTCCTGAATTTTGCACGCCCCAAGGCCGCAGGTTCCGGCACCGCCGATGCCTGTGCCGTGGCCGCCTCGGTCACCGAGGTGTTCTCGGTCAAGGCGGCCAAGAAGAAGGTGCGGCTTGACGTGACCTGTCCGCCCGAAACGCTCATGGTGCGCATGGGGGTCGGAGAGCTGGAGCAGGTGGTCAGCAATCTGGTCATCAACGCCCTGGATGCCGTTGCGGAAGACAGTGGCGAGATCATGGTCCGGGTCGAATCGGTCCAGGATGGCGTTGCCATTGTTGTCGATGATAATGGACCCGGTGTCGCGGCGCAGGAAGTTCCGCACATCTTTGACCCATTTTATACCACCAAGGCCGTGGGCGCGGGAACCGGGCTCGGGCTGGCCGTGGTTTACGGACTGGTTCGTGACGTTGGCGGCGAGGTCGGCGTGCAGCGTTCGAAGATGGGCGGCGCATGCTTCCGCGTAGTGCTGCCTGCGGCGTCCGAGAATCAGGACGCAGACCCCTTGCAGTGAGGAAATACCGAATATGAACGCCCTCGCATCATCGCGTCTCGCTTCCGAGGTTCGCATCGTCATCGTCGATGACGAAGGGGATTTTGCCCGTGGTCTGGCCCGTCTTCTGGGACGACGCTATCCGGATGCGGAGGTGCTGGCCGTGCAGAGCGGAAGGGAGGCCTTGCTGACGCTGGCGGAGAAGCCGGTTCAGCTCATGATCACTGATCTGCGCATGCCTGAGATGACCGGAATGGATCTGCTGACGCAGGCTCTGGGGATGCAGCCGGACCTGAGCATGGTTGTGCTCACGGCCTATGGAACCATCGAGACGGCGGTGGAAGCCCTGCGGGCGGGAGCGTATGATTTTCTAACCAAGCCCATCGAACCGGAGCAGCTGTTCCGGGTTGCGGCCAAGGGCCTGGAACGCAGCCGTCTGCTGGAGGAGAACAACCGCCTGCGCCAGATCCTGGTCCGTCAGGAAGCGGGCGGGGAGCTCGTGGGCGAAGGCGCGGCCATGCGCCAGCTCAAACAGACCATCGCGGCCGTGGCCCAGTCCGAGTACACGGTGCTCGTGCGGGGGGAATCAGGAACCGGCAAGGAGCTGGTGGCCCGCATGGTCCATCATCTCGGTCCTCGCGCCACCAAGCCGTTTGTGGCGGTGAACTGTCCGTCGATTCCGGAAAATCTGCTCGAAAGCGAACTCTTCGGCCACGTCAAGGGCGCTTTTACCGGTGCCGATCGCGATCACAAGGGGCTTTTTGCCGCCGCCGACAAAGGGACCCTGCATCTGGACGAAATCGGGGACATCTCGTTGGCGGTCCAGACCAAGCTTCTGCGGGTCATGCAGGACGGCGAGGTCCGGCCCGTGGGCTCCAGCAAGTCTGCGCACGTGAATGTGCGCGTGGTCGCTTCCACCAACCAGGACCTCGAAGCCCTCATCCAGGCCAAGACCTTTCGCGAGGATCTTTACTACCGCCTGAACGTACTCACCATCACCCTGCCGCCGCTGCGGGAGCGAACAGAGGACATCCCCCTGCTGGCCGGTCATTTTTTTCGCGCGGCCTGCCGCGAGATGGGCATGCCGGAAAAGGAGGTTTCCCCGGAAGTCTTCCACTGGATGGCCGCCCATCCCTGGCCCGGAAACGTACGCGAACTGCAGAACTTCGTGCGCCGGTTGACCGTTTTCGCGGCCACCGACAGGGTGGACATGAACCTGGTCAACCTCGTGCAACAGGGCGGCTGCGTGCCGGTGACAGCGGCCCTGGTCGGCTCGCAGGGCCGGATCGGCGAATACAAGGCCGCCAAGGAAGAAGTATTGTCCGCCTTCACACAGTCCTACGTACACGACCTTCTGGCCCAGACCAAAGGCAACGTGTCCGAAGCCGCCCGCGTCTCGGGCCTGTCCCGCGTGGCCCTGCAGAAGATCCTTTCGCGCATGGGTGAAAGTGCGGCGCGATTTCGGGATTGAAATCGGTTCGAATCAATTAAAATCATTCCATATCATTTGTGGCTAGCGGCCCGTTGTCGCCATGGGTTTGAGACCCGCCGGAACTCCCTCTCCGGCCTCGTAGAGTTGAATCGTTGCGTGCAGGGTGAAAAATTCAGGCGCCACGCAAGGCAACGATTCAACAAACGATGCCTGGTTCGGTCAAACAGCCGACGCGTCTCAAACCCATGGCGACAACGGGCCTTGAGGTGTGCCGAAAATTCCTTTTGAATCTCGACAAGTTGGGTCTATTCGACGCGTAGCGGTCTGGACACGCGCAGGCCGTGTTTCTTGATCTTGTTCAGGATGGCGGTGTGGGACAGGCCCAGGGTGCGGGCGGCTTGGCGGACGCTTTTGGCCCGGGTCAGGGCGTTTTCGAGGATGTCTTTTTCCAGGCGGTCCAGTTGCTCCTTGATGGGCTTTCCCGGTTCGGCGGGCTGGAACTGCCGGGCCTGGCCCGGAATGCGGTCGCCAAGCTCGTGGGCCAGGATCAGGAAGCGTTCGTCGATGTTCTCCGCCGGGCAGAGGATGGCGGCGCGATCGACCACGTTCTTGAGCTCGCGCACGTTTCCCGGCCAGTGGTGGGTGCGCAGCTTGGCCAGGCCCTCGGGCGTGATGCCCTTGACCGGCCGTCCCATGCGCGAGGCCAGGGTGAACAGGAAGTGCTCCGCGAGCAGGCCGATGTCGTCCAGGCGCTCCTGCAATGGCGGGATGTGTATGGGCAGCACGTTTATGCGGTAGTACAGGTCCTGCCGGAAGGTTCCCTCCTCGACCATTTTCTCCAGATTGCCGTTGGTGGCGGTGATGATCCGTGCCCGAATGGGTATTTCCCGCGAGCCCCCGATGCGCCGAACGCAGTGATCCTGCATGACCCGCAGAATCTTGGCCTGGGACGGCAGCGGCATGTCGCCAATTTCGTCCAGAAAGACCGTGCCTTCCCCCGCGACCTCGAACAGTCCCGGCTTGCCGTCCCGCAGACCGCCGGTGAAAGCCCCGCTCACATATCCGAACAGCTCGCTCTCGAGCAGTTGCTCGGGCAGGGCCGCGCAGTTGATGGGCACGAAGGGGCCGGACCGTCCGCTTGCCGTGTGCATGGCCCGGGCAAAGAGCTCCTTGCCGGTGCCCGACGCGCCGCGGATGCAGACGATGGAATCCGTGGTCGCGATGAGCTGGGCGTAGCTGATGAGATTGTTGATGTTCTGGTTCTGGCCGACGATGTCCGAAAAGCTGATCTGGACGGGCTCGGAGATGCTGCGCGCCAGCATGCGGATCTCCTGCATGTCCTTGGCGATCTCGACGGCTCCGATGATATGTCCTTCGGCGTCGCGGATGGGGCGGCAGGTGGCGAAGTACTGGAACCGGCCCGATGGCGTGACCAGGGTGCGCTTCACATCCCCGCTTTCCTTTCCGGCCAGGCTGTCCAGGATGGCCGTGTCGCCGATGCCGAGCTCGCGCACGTCCATGCCGGGCACGCTGTCCTGATCCAGATTCAGGATCTGGCAGGCGGCGGCGTTGATGGTCGTGACCCGCCCGCTTGCGTCCACGGCCACGACGCCGTCGGCGATGTTGTCCAGAACCACGCGCAGCCGCCTGGCCTGTTCTTCCTGGGGCAGGGTGTCTATGGTCCGGGAAGTGAGCAGGCCGGGGATGTCGCCGAAGGCTCCAGGTAAGTCCGTGGGCAAGTCCGTGGGCAGGTCCGAGGGCATGGCTTCGGGCTGCCGGTCTTCCGCTTCGACGTAGACATGGGCCAGGTCGTCCACGCGGTCCACTTCCATGGCCACGATGTTGAACTTGCGGTCGGCGATGCGGCGGGACAGGTCGGCGACGATGCCGACGCGATCCTGAAAGACGAGATGCAGCTTGATGGCCATGAACCCTCCGGGTGAGAGTTGCCTATCAGGGCCGGTCCCGGCTGCCAAGGACTGCGTCGGGCCGGGCGTGCACCGTGAAGGTCGAGCGGGCGCTGCGGCCCTGATCGTCGGTGACGATGACCTCATGCACCCCACGCGTAAGAGGTATGAAGCAGGGCGTTTCGGGCGCGGCTTGGCCTACGTATCGTCCGTCCACATACCAGTAGTGTATCGAAGCGCCTGCTGCTCCGGCCGCGGACAAGGCCAGGCGCTGAAACTGCCGGGGCGCGTCCGGGCGGGTCAGGTAGGGCGTGATGGCGGAAGGGGACTGAATGATCGGGGCACCCTCCTCCGGCACGTCCGGGCAATCCGGGTCAAGGCTTGGCAGGCCGGGCAGGCTCAAGCCCTGGGCGCGGCGAAAGGCCACCAGTTCGGCTGGCCAGGTCAGCGCAGTCTCTTCTCTGGAGTTCTTCACGAGCAGGCAGTCCCCGTGCAGACGCAGGCCTGTCTCGGGATTTACGAAGATTTTTTTGTGCATGCCGCAGACCGGCAGCCTCGTTACGCCGGCAATGGTTGTGGTCGTGGTGACCGGACAGCCGGGACCGGGGCGTTCCCCGCTGATGGCGCAGACCTGGACCCGCTGCAGCGCAGGCGTGGGAAACGAAGGCAGCTGCGTGGAACTGGGGGAGAGTGCGCGGAAGAGATCAAAGAGCAGGGGGCCTGCGTGGCGAGTCCCGGAGATGTTCGTGCACTGCGAGCCGTCCGGGTTGCCGACCCAGACCCCGATGGCCAGATCGCGGCTTATGCCCACGGCCCAGGCGTCGCGGTGCCCGAAGGACGTCCCGGTCTTCCAGGCCACCTTGGGGGCGGACAGGGTGAATTCCCAGGCGTCTGGCAGGTCGGGCCTTCTGGTGGTGGCCAGGATGCCAAGGGTCATGGCCGAGGCTTCGGGGGAGAAAAGCTGAACGCCTTTCGCCTGTTCGCCTCCATCGCCGGTCAGGGGGCGAACCGCCCGGTACACCCCTGCGGCGGCCAGGGTGGCGTAAAGATTGGTCAGCTCAAGAAGCCGCACCTCGCAGCCGCCAAGGGCCATGGACAGGCCGTAGTGACTGGCCGGTTTTTCAAGGGTGGAGAGGCCGCCCCGGCGCAGCAGTTCGTGGAAGGGCAAGGGGCCGCAGCGGTTCAGCAGGCGCGCGGCCGGAACATTGAGGGAGGTCGCCAGGGCCGTGCGGGCGCTGACCAGGCCCTGGAAATTCTGCCCGTAGTTTTCCGGGACGTAGCCCGCGAAATCCGTGGGCACGTCCAGCAGCATGGAGCCGGGCACAAGATGCCCCTGATCAAAGGCCAGAGCGTACAGGAACGGTTTTAAGGTCGATCCGGGGGAACGTCTGGACAGGGCGTTGTCGACCTGGCCCTGCCGGGCGTCTTCCCAGAAATCCGCAGAACCGGCGTAGGCCAGGATTTCGCGGCTTTTGATGTCCAGCACCACCACCGCCGCGTTGCCGATGGCCTGACGGCGCAGGGCTTCCATGCGTCCGGCAAGCAGCGTCTGGGCGATGTCCTGGGCGCGCCGGTCCAGGCTGGTCCTGATTACGGGCGTTTCAGGCAGGCGCGAACGCACCCAGCGGCTGAAGTGCGGCGCACCCTGCGGCACGCTGGCGCGGCGGGCAAGAAGCGGGCGGGTCTTGCTCTCGGCGATGCGGGCGGGGCTGAAGACGCCATGCGCCGCAAAGCGATCCAGGACCCGGTCGCGGACCTCGCGCGCAAGTCCGGGGTTGCTGAGCGGGTTGTAGCGGGTCGGTGAGCGCGGCAGGACGGAGAGCAGGGCGATTTCCCCGAGGGAGAGGGTGTCCGGGGACTTGTCGAAATAATACCACGCCGCGGCCCCGACTCCGACCATGTTGGAGCCGAAGGGCGCCAGATTGACGTACCACAGCAGAATCTTTTCCTTGGGATGATGCCAGCACAGCTGCAGGGCGCGCAAGGCCTCGACGATCTTGGCCCCCATGGTGCGCGGGCGCGGGTCGGCCAGACGGGCGACCTGCATGGGAATGGTCGAGGCTCCGCTTATGATCCGTCCGTGCCGGACATTGACCCACAGTGCGCGCAGCACGGACAGGGGATTGACCCCCGGATGGAGGAAGAAGTGGCGGTCTTCGGAATCGACCAGCGCGGCAGTCAGGTCCGGGGAGATTTCGTCGAGGCTCAAAGGAAACCGCCACATCCCGTCTGCGGCCAGAAAAAAGCGCAGGGGCTTGCCGTCCCGGTCCAGGACGCGGGTTGCGGCCGGGGCCTCAAGACGCTCCATCGGAAAGGGGAGGAGTCGGTCCAGGAGCAGGCCCAGACCGGCCGCGAGTCCCATGGCCGCAATGAGGACGATGGCGGTCCTGCGCAGGACCGCCATCGTCCTAGAAGACGTGTTCATGGGGTGGAAGAGTGCCGAGTCACGCCAAGGGTTCCAATCGCTCCGCTGGCACGCAGACCCGGGTGGTACATGGCCTCGGCCTGTACCGGGGGCAGCGCGAACCTGCCGGGGGTCACGGCCCGGAGCACGCTGTAGCGCGTCTGCCAGCCGTTTCCATCAAGGCTGGTGAAGACAAGGATGCGGTCGTCGCGCAGATCCTGATGGCCTTCCAGTACGGGGCCTTCCGGCATCCAGTCGAGCCGCTCCGTGGTCGCCAGGCGCGGGTTTTCCACTTCCAGGCCCGCCGGCAGCAGGCTCTGCACGACCACGTTGTCGATGCGGCCGGATGTGCTGCGCGCCCTGGTGCGCATGATGACAAGATCTCCCTGACTGACTTGATCCCCTTCCAGGGGCAGTCCGTCTTCACGCAAGAGCGTCTGCTCGACTTCAAGTCCCTGACTGACCGGGACGTGTGCCTCGGCCCTGGGTGTGGCCGAGGTCAGCACCGTGGCGAAGACGTTCCGGTCCGCAGGCGTTTTGTCCAGGGTGAGCGCGCCCAAGGTCCGCACATTGTCCCTCGCGAAGAGCCTCGTCTCCTCGAATATCTGCGCTCCCTCAGGCCAGGTCAGCGTGCCCGCAAAGGACCGGCTGTCGTCCAGGGCGGCCAGGTATTTGCCCAGAGCCATGAAGGCCAGGCTCGTCTCCTGGGTCGAATACCATTCGTTGCGGCCAAGCTCCGCCCCGAGGCGGGTCATGAGTTCCGGCAGGCGCGGGTCATCGGGTGCGCTTTTGAGCAGAATGAGCGCGATGAGCGCCCTGTCGCGCAGTCCCGAACCGAGGTTGCCGCCGCTTTCCCGGCGCTTGTCGTCGATGGCCGGAGGCGTATGCAGAAGCGTGAAGCCAGCGGCCTGGTTGCTTGTTTCAAGGTAAGCCCCGGCCAGCAGGGTTCGCGCCACGCCGCTCAGGGACGTTTCAAAGGTCGTGCGCAGATAGTCCTGACTGCCCAGGTCTGATTTTTGACCCAGCGCCAGGACATAGAGCGCGTAGGCGGCCTGTTCGACCTCGTGCGCCGTGCTCCCGGTTTTGGGACTGACCCGTGATTCAAGGTAGTAGAACGCGTTTTCAAGCATCCGTGCGGGGATGGTGTGCCCGGCCAGACGGGCCTCCAGCAGGAAGTGGCAGACATAGGCCGAAACCCACGGATCGGACTCCGTGCCTCCCGGCCAGAAGGCGTAACCGCCCGCAGGGGTCTGCATGGTCTGCAGGCGGCGGATGGCCGTCTGCACCAGCCCGGCCGGACCGGTGGTGTTGAAGCGTTCCGGCGCCAGTTCCCGGGCCAGGGCCCCGAAGTACAGGAGCGGAAAGGCTTTGGACACGGTCTGCTCGGCGCAGCCGTACGGGTAGCCGAGCAGGTTCTCCAGGTGTCCGGAGTAGCGCAGCAGCGGCCGGGTGGAGAGGCGCACCGAGCGCTGGGCCGATCCCGGCAGAAAGGTGTCCGGCAGCGGCGCGCTGATTTGGCCTGAAGCCGCATCAAGAACCGTGCTTTCCATGATCCGGGTCACGGGCAGGGGCGAGCGCTGGTCGAGGTCCACCTCCGCCGTGGCGGTCTCGCCGCCTCCCGTGGCGGTGAAGGACAGCGTGACCTTTCCTTCATCCATGCCGCAGCGCAGGGGCAGGTAGACGGTGTCTTCCCGGCCCGGTTCCAGGGTCAGGGGGGCGGGCAGGGCTCCAAGCGTTGCCGGGCCGGTGATGCTGGCGCTTATACGGAACGATCCGGCTGCAGGGGTGTCGTTGCGCAGGGTCAGGGGGATTTCAATCTCGTCGCCCATGGCCAGGAAGCGCGGCAGGGTCGGGGTCAGGACCAGGGGCGTGCGCACGCGGGTCATGGCCGTGCCCGTGCCGAAGCTTTTGCCGTGGTTGCCGACGGCGACAATACGCAGCGCGCCCTGAAAGTCGGGCAGGCGTACGCGGTGGCTCACCGTCCCGCCCTGGTCAGCGTCGAGCACGCCGGACCAGAAGGTCACGGGCTTGACGCGGCGGATGCCTTCGGTGCGCATGAAGGACGAGGCCCCGCCCAGGTCATCGCCGCCTCCGGCCAGAGGGCGGGCCGCGCCGATATGCGGGAACATGAAGGCGAAGTTGTCGTAGCTGATCACATCCAGGGCGCGCGGGGCGTAGAAATGAGCGAAGGGGTCCGGATTTTTCCCTCCGGCCAACTGCATGATGCCCTCGTCGACCAGGGCCACGGTCACCCGTGCGTTCGGCTGGGCCTGGACCCGCACTTCAAGGTCCGTCTGCGGGCGCACCTCTTCCGGGGCGTCAATACGCACGGCCATTCGATTCGAGAGGCTGTCCACGAAAATGGGGATGGCCCCGAAGGCCCGCCCCGCGCTGCCGGGTGCGATGTCCGTGGCGCTGCGGATCAGGGTGGCCGTAAGATGCACGTTGGGCTGCCACTGTTCGCGTATCGGGATGCGGATCTGGCCTGTGTTTGCGTTTAATTCAACGATCTGCATGTGCTGCACTTTCGAACCTTCGACCGTGACCAGCGCCTTGCCCGCAAAGGGCGAACGGATCTGGATGGAGGCCGTCTCCCCGGCCAGATATCCTTCCTTGTCCGGAATCAGCTCCAGGCGGGCCGGGTTCTTGACCGCCCAGGGCGAGTAGCCCCAGCCGCCGCAATAGAATTCAAGCTCCGAGGCCGCTCCGCTGGTAGGGTCGCTGAGGCGCACGCGATACGACCCGTAATCCGGAGGAGTGACCGAGAACGACCCCGCACCGTCGCCCGCAGCCACGCGCTGGGTCGAGACCTCTACGGGATTGCGCACCGATTCGTAGCTGAACCCGGACTGCGTCCTGCGCATGACCGTCTGCCACTGGTCCTGGAACAGGGTCGCGACCAGTTCCGGGTGTGCGGTCAGCTCGCCTTCGGGGCTCACCGTCACGAACTCGAACACGGCTCCTTTGCGCGGTTCAAGCTCCATGGATCCGGGCCGCTTGATACCGGGATAGAGGGCGTAGGCGTGCACGGGGATGCGTTTTCTGGCGGTCACGCCGCGTCCGCCCTGTTCGCGCACGCGGCCGGTGAATTCGGCCCAGAGCGCCAGCGGCGGAGTCATGTCCTGCGGGATGTCCACGCTGAAGGCGGCCCGCCCGTCGGCGTCGAGACGGCCTTCGGTGGCCAGGAGTTCCAAAGGCTCGAAGCTTTTGCCCGGATCGCCGAAGCTGTAAGCCTCAAAACCCTTGGGCGCGAAATCGGCGGCCAGCAGCCGCGCCTTGACCGAGACGGCCAGGTTCGAGGCCGGCGGACCGAAGAGATAGCGCGAAACCACCTCAAAGGGCAGGCTCTGGCCCGGCTTCCCCCTGGTCTCGGCGGAGGTGATCTCCACGCTCAGGCGGTCGGGGATGAATTCTTCCACCTGGTAGGAGTATGAGCCGATGACCTGCCCGCCGCTCATGGCCTGCAGGAGATAGCGCCCGGTCAGGGACCAGTCCGGGATGTCCAGGCTGAAACCGGCCATGCCCCGGTCCAGGACCATGGTCATGGTGCGCAGCAGGCGCCCCTCGGGGTCGCGCTGCTCAATGGTCACGGGCAGGTCGGGCGGAGTGCCGAGGCTCCCGTCGCGCACCAGTATCGCGCCGTCCAGGGTTTCGCCGGGGCGGTAGATATCGCGCTTGCCGTAAAGGTAGGCCTGCAGGCCGGCCTGGCTGATGGAGGTGCCGCTGACATCGAGCCCCGTGGTGTCGATGCGGAAGCGGTCCAGAAAGATGAAGCTGAAATCGCTCCCGTGCCTGGCCAGGATCATGGCCGGCGAGCCAAGTTCGCTGTCATGCCCCATGGTGGGGATGCGGGCCAGGCCGTCGGCGTTGGTGCGGGAGGTGCCGAGAACCTGGTTCCTGAAGCTCAAAAGCGTCAGCTCCACGCCGCCCAGCGCGCGCAGATCCTGGACTGAATTGGCCCAGACCAGAAATCCCGACTCGTCTTCCTTGGCCACCAGGCCGATGTCCGTGCGCAGAACCCAGCGCGTGGCGCCGCGATAATCCGCCGGCAGGCTGAGTCCCAGTTTGTAAAGGCCCGGTCGCTGATCCGGGATGAGCTCGGACATGGACAGGGTCCGCTCCTGCACCCTGTTCGGCGCGGAGGTTACGCTGAAGGTCTCGCGGTATATTTCGCTGCCCAGGTGATACGGCACGGAATCACGGGCGGAGGAGCCGTCGAAGATGGAGTAGCCGTAGTCCTGGAAGAGGGCGCTAAGGTTGTTGGGGAAGACCCGGCTCACGGTCAGTTCCACCGAGTCGGCGTTGACGTACTCGACTTCAAGCAGCCCCTGTCCCTGGCGTGGCAGGAACATGCCTTCGGACGAGAAGTCCACGCTCGGCGGGAGGTCGGGCATGCGCAGGGCTTGCTCGAAAGGCGCTTCGAGCGCGGCCTTGTCTTCGGCCACAAGGCCCTTGGCGATGCGGACCGTATAGGCGGTTCCGGGTTCGAGCTTGCCGGTCAGGGACGCGGTCTTGCCATGGGCCGAAACCGAGACCTGGACCTCGGGCTCGATGCGCAGCACCTCGCGGATGGCGGCTGCGCTGACAGGCGCTGAAAATTCCAGGTCGATGCGCGACTGGTCCCTGTCGGCGCGGGGGCTGACGCCGACGACGCGCAGCACCGGATCCAGGCGAAGCTCGATGTCCCGCGTAAATTCCTGCCCCAGGGCCAGGCTCTTTTCGGCCACGGTCAGCTCCGGGGCCAGTCGCAGGGTCAGGGTGCGGCCGGCCGTATCCTTGCGCACGGGCGCGCTGCGAAAGCCGAAGCTGGTGGTGCGCCACCGGGTCAGGAGCGAGAGTTCGACGGCGTCGCCCCCATCCTCGCGCAGGCTCATGGCGGCCAGAAGCTTCTCCGGGTCCACGGGTGCGTTGAAGACGATACGTCCCTCCAGTTCAACCATGTCCGGCCCGGCGTCGGAGGCCAGTTCGTTCACGGTCAGTTCCTGCACGGCAAAGCTGCCGGTGCGGATCAGCCGACTGCGCTCGGCGCGCAGGAGATCGTCCGGAAAGACCTCGGGGTTCAGGGTCAGCGAGTACTGCATGTCCAGCGGAAGGGGCGTCCGGGCCAGGAATTTGAGGGTGTAGGGGTTGGCCCAGACCCATTGCCCTTCGGCGGCGGGTTCGATGCCGGCCGGTGCGGCCTGGGCGCGCACGGACTCCGGCACGGGCTGGTCGAACTCTATGGCCAGGGTGGTGCGCATGGCGCTGTCGAGGCTGACGCTGCTTACGGTCAGGGCCTGTGTCAGGACTTGGGGCTCGTCGCCAGAATCCCGGTCTTTGAGCAGCCATGCCTGGCCCGCGATGACCACCAGGAGCAGGGCAATGATCCAGTTTTTGGGATTGGACATAAGAACCTCGCGCGTGAAGATGTGTGTTTGAATCCATGAACTGGCAAGGACCGGATCAAAAAGCAAGGCCCGGCTTTTCAACGGACGTGCTTTGCTCTAAATGACCTGCATACACATACTGCCCTGGAGGAACCATGACCGCATTTCTTGTCTTGCTCGCCCTGGCTGCAGCCATCGTGCTGTGGGTCATCCTGCTCTACAACAGCCTGGTGCGCATGCGCAGCATGGTGGAGGAGGCCTGGAGCGGGATCGACGTGCAGCTCAAGCGGCGCACGGACCTGATTCCCAACCTCGTGTCCACGGTAAAGGGGTACGCCGAGCACGAAAAAGGCACCCTGGAAGAAGTCATCCGGCTGCGCGGCGTGGCCCAGAACGCGCAGGGCGTGGGTGAGACGGCCCAGGCACAGGGGCTGCTCGGAGCGGCGCTGGGCAAGCTTTTCGCGCTGGCCGAGAATTATCCGGAGCTGAAGGCCAACGCCAATTTCGCCCAGCTGCAGGCTTCCCTTGCCGAGATCGAAGAACAGGTCCAGCTCGCCCGGCGCTACTACAACGGGGCGGTGCGCAACCTGAACATCGCGGTGGAGTCCTTTCCGTCCAACCTCGTGGCCGGACGGTTCGGTTTTGAAAAGGCCGAATTCTTCGAGCTCGAAAGTCCGTCGGAGCGGGCCGTGCCCAAGGTGGAGTTCTAGGATGGCGTGCGTGCGAATACTGCTGGCCGCGCTCATAGCGCTGTTGTGTTGCGCTCCGGTGCAGGCCGAAACCGAACGCGTCCTTGATTTTTCCTCTCTGGTCCTCATTGACCCCGACGGGTCCATGGTGGTTTCGGAGACCATCACTGTGCAGGCCACGGGAGACCAGATCAAACGCGGCATCGTGCGCGAGTTCCCCACCAGTTATTCGGGGCGGGACGGCCAGCGAGTGCGCGTGGGCTTCACCCTGCTCGACGTCAAGCGCGATGGGGTCGACGAGCCCCATCATGTCGAGGACAGGTCCAACGGGGTCGCCATCTATATGGGCAGCCGGGACGTTTTTCTGCAGCCGGGCCGCTATTCCTACACCCTGATTTACCGCACGACCAGACAATTGGGCTTTTTCGAGGGGCACGACGAGCTCTACTGGAACGTCAACGGCAACGGATGGCGTCTGCCCCTGGACCGGGTCTCCTGCGAGGTGCGCCTGCCCGGCGAGGCGCGGGCCCTTGAGGCCGTGGCCTACGAGGGACCCATGGGCAGCACGGACAGCCGCTCTTTTCCGGTAAGCGGCCAGCAGCAGGTAACCTTCTCGTCCTCACGGCCCTACGCTCCCGGCGAGGGCCTGACCATCGCCGTGTCCTGGCCCAAGGGCTATGTGACTCCGCCACCGGTCACGGAGCAGGCTGCACAAGCCCTGGCCGGGGGCGGGGGCGTGCTTCCCGTGGGCATCGGGGCTGTACTGCTTGCCGTCTATTATGTTCTGGCCTGGATGAAGGTCGGCCGCGATCCGGAGAAAGGCGTGATCATACCCCGATTTGCACCGCCGCACGGATTTTCACCGGCCATGGTCCGCATGTTGTGGCGCATGAAATTCGACAACGGGGCCTACACCGCGGCGGTGATCAACATGGCGGTCAAGGGCGCATTGACCATCAAGGACAATGCGAAGGTGCGTCTTGATCTGGCCGAGCAGGCGCCTGCCGGTCTGTCCATCGGAGAGCGGGCGATCTTTGACGAGCTGCGCAGGGCGGGGACGAGCATCGAGCTAAAAAACGTCAACCACCGGGTGCTCAGCCGCGCCAGACAGGCCATAAAGGACAAGCTCGGCCGCGAGTTGTCGTCCAATTATTTTCTGACCAATACGGGCTGGGTCCTACCCGGCCTCGTCATCACCCTGCTCACGGTGGCGGTCATGGCCTGGGCCGCGCCCGCGCCCCCCGGCCTGCTGTTCATTTGCCTCTGGCTGACGGGGTGGACGTTCGGGTGTTTCATGATCGTGCGCCAGGTCGTCATGTCGTGGCAGGCCCGGGGCGTCCGGGGCAAATTCGGGGCCGTGGTGCTGTCCGTCTTCGCGGTGCCGTTCTTGTTCGCGGAAGCGGCGGGTTTGTGGGTTCTGGTCAGTCTGGCCGGGCTTGCACCCACGCTGGGATTCGGGGCCATGATCCTCATGAACGCCCTTTTCTACGAGCTCTTGAAAGCGCCGACTCTCATCGGTCGCAAGACCCTGGACGAGATCGAAGGGTTCAAGCTCTATCTGTCCGTGGCAGAAGAGGATCGGCTGAACTTTATCCACCCCCCGGACGAGACTCCCGAGCTGTTCGAGAAATTCCTGCCCTACGCCATTGCCCTGGGCGTGGAGAATGAGTGGGGAGAGCGGTTCGCGCGGTTGCTGGATCAGGCCGGATACGAGCCCGGCTGGTACGAGGGGCGGCACTGGAACCGCATGCATCCGGGAGTTTTCGCGTCAAGTCTGGGGAGCGGCATGCAGTCGGCCGTGTCCTCGGCGTCCACCGCGCCAGGCAGCTCCTCCGGCATGGGAGGCGGGGGCTCGTCCGGCGGCGGAGGCGGTGGTGGCGGGGGCGGCGGCTGGTAATGCCGGTTTGAACATTGAAACGCGAAAGGGCCGATCCGCCGGGATCGGCCCTTTCGCATTTAAAGGCGGTTACAAGGAGCGAACTCTTTGCGCGGTTCAGCCCACTTCCTTCACGAAGTCCACGTAGTCCTCCACGGTCAGCTCCAGTTCGGCGACCTTGATCTCCGAGAGGTCGAGCATGATCGCCTCGGGGCTGGTGGCCAGATCGATGTCCGGGGTGTGCACGATCCCGATCCCGGCCTTGGCCAGGACCTTGTTGGCCAGGCTGACCATGAGCAGGATGGTGTCCTGGCCTTCCATGCTTTCGTTGTGGTGACGTTCGGCCACGGTGCAGTAGATCTCGGGCAGGTTCCAGTTCCTGAGCAGCTGGGCCCCAAGGCTCTGGTGCAGCGTGTCGAGCACTTCCTCGATGAAGGTTTGGGGCACGTTGTCGCCGAGCTGGCCGGTTTTTTTCAGATCCGCGATGGCCATGAGCAAAAAGGCCTTGCCGATGTCGTGCAGGAGGCCCGCGAAGAATGCCTCGTTCATCTTGCTCGGCAGGCGGCATTCCTTGGCGATCCATTTGGCCCCAAGCGCGCAGGCCACGGAGTGGATCCAAAGCTCGTCCATGTACTCCTGGATGAAGGGGTCGTGCGTGCTGAATGACTGCTTCTGGGTCAGCAGCACGACCAGGCTCGAGACTTCGGACAGGCCAAGGCGGACCATGGCGTTTCTGACCGTGGTCACCTCGATCATGCCCCGGTAAAAGGATGAGTTGGCGACCTTGAGGAGCTGGCCGCTCAGGGCAGGATCACGCAGGATTTGTTTTTCGATGACCTGCATGTCCGGATCGGGCTTTGCCATTTCCTGCTGAATGGCAAGGCCGGTGCGGTTGAAAGCAGGGAGCTGCGCCTTTTCGGAGCTCACATGTTCTTTCAGGACTTCAATAAAGGGCTTGGCCTCGTTCATGTCTAGACTCCGAGCAGGCGGCGGGTTTCTTCCAGAGGGCGTGGTTTTAAAACAAGAGGCAGGCAGCGCATGACCTCTTCAAGGGTGGTGTGGCCTTCGGCGGCCTTGACCAGCCCTTCTTCGAAAAGGGTCACAAGCCCTGCGCTTTCAAGAGCGATCTTGCGGATGTCGAAGCTGGTCCGCCGTTCAAGGATGGCGGCGCGGACCATCTCGTCGAGGATGAGCAGTTCGAACACTGCGATGCGCCCCCGGTAGCCCGTGTAGCGGCAGTGTGAGCAACCTGAGCCCTTGCGAAAATTGGAGCCCTGGATCGTGGCCTGCGTGTATCCGAAAAGCTGCAGCTCGCCGGGGCTTGGCTTGTAGGGCTGGGAGCACTCCGGGCAGATGCGCCGCAGGAGGCGCTGCGCGACCACGCTGACCACGGTGGAGGAGATGAGAAAGGCCTCGATGTCCATGTTCATGAGCCGGATCAGGCCGCCGATGGAGTCTTCGGTGTGGAAGGTGGTCAGGACCTTGTGCCCGGTCAGGGCGGCCTGCACGGCCACCTCGGCCGAATAGTTGTCGCGGATCTCGCCGATGAGGATGACATCCGGGTCCTGGCGCACGATGTGGCGCAGGGTTTCCTCGAAGGTCAGGTTGATCTTGGGGTCGATGGAACACTGGGAGATGCCCGGGATGACGTATTCCACCGGCTCCTCGGCGGTGATGATGGACAGGAGCGGAGTGTTCAGGTGGTGGATGCAGCTGTAGACCGTGGTCGTCTTGCCCGATCCCGTGGGGCCGGTGATGATCACGACGCCGCTGGGCCTGGACAGCGCCCCGTCGATGAAGCGCTTGAGTATCTTCGGGTACATCCCGATGCCCGTGATGTCGATGAGGTTGCCCTGGCGGTTCAAAAGCCGCAGCACGATGGCCTCGCCGTGGATGGTCACGTAGAAGGAGGCGCGCATGTCCAGTTCGCCGCCAGGGTATTCGAACAGGATGCGGCCGCCCTGGTGCCGACGTTTCTCGGCGATGTCCGCCTTGCACATGATCTTGATGCGGCTTGAGATGTTGGGGATGATCTCGCGCGGGAAGTCCTTGTAGGGTTCGAGCACCCCGTCGCGCCGGAAGCGGATGCGCAGGCGGTCCGGCAGCGGTTCCAGGTGGATGTCGCTGACGTCGAGCTCTATGGCGTCGAGAATGATGCGTTCGACTATGCCCGAGGCCGAATCGTCGTCCACGGACTCCTTGCTCTGCGTCCCGCGTTCGAAGCGCTGATACGTCTCGACGATGGACTCGCGCGTGGCGATGGCCGGCAGGATGCCTTCGGGAAAGATGGTGCGCGCCTCTTCCTGGTCTTCCATGTCGAGAACGTTGGCAAAAGCCACGACAACGTTGTGGTCCTGTCGTTCGATGGGCACATAGGTCGCCTTGCCTCGGTACGAAACAGGGACCTGATGCAGCAGGGACATGTCCAGGGCCGTAAATCTGGGGTCGACAAAAGGATAGCCCAGTTGCAACGAAAGGGCTTCAAGGAGTTTGAATTCCTTGATAAAATTGTTGTTGACCAGAACTTCGCCAAGCTTTTGCGGCTTCTGGCTCGTGCGCTGGATCTGGAAGGCGGCTTCAAGGTCGGCTTCGCTGATCAGCCCGAGCTCCAGCAGCAGGCTGCCGATGCGCATGGAGAGCTTGTTCTTGCGGATCGCCGCCGTGACCTGCTCGTTGGTTACGTATCCGAGTTCTTTGACAATTTCGAGCAGCGGCTTGGGCCTGACAAGTTTCGTGCGCAGCCTCGATGCATGGGTCGCCTGTTTTTCCGAGAGCAGCCCTTCTTTTATGAGGATGTCAATGAGTTCACCGTGGGTGTTCTTCTGGCTTTTCGTGGGTGTATCCTCGGGCATGGGCGCTCCGCGTGGTAAGAGTATTTCTGGCGAGGTCTTACAGAGAGACCATTGTGGAGTCAAATCCGGGGGATAGGCGGCTTATGTCATACGGGCCGCTCAGTCCGTGGCGCGCCGGGGCAGGCGCACGTGAAATACGCAGCCCTGCCCGGGAGCGGAGTCCACGCTGATGGCTCCCCCCATCCTGGCCAGGATCTCCCTGCAAATGGACAAACCGAGCCCCGTGCCCTTGCCGGCGTCTTTGGTGGTGAAAAACGGTTCAAAAATTTCGGGCAGAATGTGCTCGGGGATACCGTGCCCATTGTCCTTGACATCGATGCGCACGAAGTCTTTCTCGCGCACCGACTTGAGCAGGACCAGCCCGGAGCCTTTCTCGACGGCGTCGATGGAGTTGTTGACGAGATTCAGGATGATCTGCTGGATTTCCGTGGGCGAGCATTCGGCGTCCCCGGCCAGCGGGTCGAGGCTGAGCTGTACTTCCACGTCGCGGTCCTTGGCTTTCTGGCGCGCGAATCCGGCGATGTCCCTCAGCAGGGGGTTGATGTGCGCCACATTGGCGTTGCTGTCGGCCTTGCGGGCAAAACTGAGCAATTTGTGCGTGATCTCGCGGCAGCGGTGGCCCTGGGTGGCGATGGTCTGCAGCGACAGGGTGATCTCGGACATGTTTTCGTCGCTGAGCGGGTCGTCCGATTTGAGCAGGTCCTGAATCCAGCCCGCATTTTCCATCATGATGGCCAGCGGGTTGTTGATCTCGTGCGCGACTCCGGCCGCGAGTTCCCCGATGGCGGCCAGCTTGCCGGCGTCCAGGACATGTTTCTGCATCCGGCGCAGTTCAAGCTCGGCCTTGAGCAGGCGTCGTTTTGTGCGCCAGGTCCAAACCAGGACGGCAACGAGGAAGGCGGCGCATCCGAGCAGGACGATGCCTGCTGCCGTCAGGGCCAGGCTCTTTTCCCCAAGGGAGGCGTCGCGCAGCACATAGGCCAGGATTCCGGCACACACGAGCAGCATGGCGGGTGCCAGGATGACCAGGGCCGTCTGCCAGCCGCCTGCAAAGCGGGATGGTGGACTGGAATTTTTTGGGAGTCCTTTGTTTTCGGTGTCGGAGAGGAGGTCAGTCATTGTCCGTCCGAAGGATGGGATTTACGTGTCACGGTTTCTGACATTCTGCCGCCAGGAGTTCAGGGGCGCGCAACAGCCTTGCCCCGTATGCTGGTTCCGGCGGATTTTGTTCCCGGATTCGCCTTCAAGCATGGTCCGGCAGAGGTACCTTCCTGCCTCGTCGCTCCAGAAAAGTTCCGGGCAGCGAGGCAGATACCCGTGGCGGCGCTGGGAATCCGTGCATTGATCATGCATGCAGCACCATCCGCAACCAACACAGGGTAGATACGACATGAGGTTCTCCGTGTGCCTGGGACGGTTGGCAGGCCGCCCCAAACCGGCGATCTGCGAGTTTTTCAACAGTCGGTTACGGGGCGCCGAGCTTGAATAATTTCTCGCGGAGGCTAGCCCAAGGGCATGTGATGGTAAAGGGAATTTTGAAAATATGGCGGATCGGCGGCAGCTTGCTGCACGTTTCCGCCAGATGCAGGCGCGTTGTCGGGGAGGGCTGCGCGGAATAAAAAAAGGACCGGAGCGACGTCGCTCCGGTCCTTTTCGCGATCAGGGCATGCCGAGGATGTTCGGGTGATGGAACTCGTAGTACATGTCTTCGATGTGGCACACGGAGCAATTGTCCTTGCTGCCGATGGGGCCGGGATGGCCCTGGTACTGCAGCGGCTGGATGGCGTCGAGGTCCGGGTGGAACGCGTTGGTGGCCGGGAATTCGGCATGGGTCGAGCCGTGACAGGACTCGCACATGAGCCCCGCGTCGTCGGTGCGCGTGCGGTACAGGCCCGCCGGTCCGCGCACCCACTGGTTGAAGGCCGAGGGGTTCTCGCCTTCTGGCGCCTCGAAGCCCACGTGGCAGTTCAGGCAGTCCGGCTGATCGTTCCACGGCGTGCGCGGCTCAATCTCCTCGATGGAGGCCACAAGGCGCGGTTTGACATGGCGCATGAGCAGCTCGGCCTTGGGTTTTCCGGCCTCCTTTTCGGCCTTGAGCAGGGTCAGGGCGTGGTCTTCGAGGGTGCCGTGACAGTTGACGCAGGTCAGGCCCTTTGCCGCGTGCACGCCACGGGCGCAGTAGGTATAGCTGTCCGGCCCTGTGGGGTGACAGGTGTGGCAGGGCTCGGCGCCGGGAGCATCGGGCAGGTAGTTGGCGTGGAAACCGTGAATGGCGGCCGGGAGGTTAAGCAGCTCCGGGTTTCCTGCGGCGTTCAGGAGCGGGTCCGGATGGCAGCTCTGGCAGAGCACGGGCTTGCCCGCCTCGGCCTGGGGCAGCAGCTGGGTCTTGTGCCGTCGGTCATGCCTGGCCAGCACGTCGGAGGCCGTGGTCACGGAGATGCCCATGGCCCCCTCGTGACGCCACGTTCCGCCGTGACAGTTCTTGCAGCCGATCTCGGTGGAGATGGGGGCCACAACCTTGGTACTGGCCAGCAGTTCATCGCTGGCGGCGTCACGGGCCTCGATGGTGAAGACCGGGTAGGGGTTGATGGTGCCGTCATCCATGTAGGGCAGCACCGGGATGCCGTCGGCCACGAAGGAACTGGTCGCGCTCACGGGCTTCATCACTCCGGACATGCCCAGCCCCTTGGCGCTGACGTTGAGCGGGAGCTCCTTGCCGACCAGGGACGGTGCATATTTCCAGAACTCGACGTGATTGCTCGGGTTTTCGAAGCCGGCCGGAGGCGTGAAGGTCAGCTCCACTCCGTCGGTCACGAGTTCAGGCTGAGGGCCGCGCCGGATGAGCTGCGCCATGAGAGTGCTGCCGGGGGGGAGCATGGAGAATCGGCTGTCACTGTCGGAGATGCATTTTTCACCCAGGTTGCACCAGGCCAGGAGTACGTATTCGTCACTGTCCGCATCAAAGGCCGGGATTTCGAGCTCGATTTCCGGTCGCGGCCGCATCTGTTCGGCTGTGTCGGATTCGCCGACAAGTTCCTGTACGATGTAGGCGGCCAGAGCCTTGCGTTCAGGCTCTGTGCCCACAAAGCGGGGCATGTACGCGTAAATCTTGCCCATGCCCGCAATCTGGGCATCCATGCCGAAGGTACCGTATCCCGCGCCCAGCAGCTTGATGTCGCGCAGTGGGCCGCCGATGGCATGACAGGAGGCGCATTGCCCGCGAAAGAGTTCGCGTCCTGCGGCCATGGCGTTTTCAGGGGTGACCTCCTGATGCCGGTGCCAGCCCGAGCTTTTCAGGAATCCTTCGGCGGCGATGGCTTCCTCGGTGCCGACCATGATGGCGTTGGAGTACATGTAACTGTGGATCAGGTAGGGTCTGCGGCCCGCTTCGCGCATGGTCTCGAAGCATCCCATGTACAAAAGGCCGATGACGAGCAGGACCAGGGCCATGGGGCGTTTGATGGAGGCTGGCATGCGCACGGCCATGATCAGCCCGCCGGCGAAGAGAATGGCCGATATCCACACAAATCCCTGCAAGTACGGGGTGATTTCCGGGTTGCCTCCCATGACCATGGCCTGTGAAGCCTCGGGCAGGGCGCTTATGTACCACCAGCCGGACAGGAGCAGAAAGGCGAAGGGGGCCAGGAGCCAGGTCGCGCAGTAGCGCACCAGGGTTTCGCGGGTCGCAGGATCCTTTTCCCAGGTTGCGGTGACGAAGCCGTAAAGTCCGGCCAGAATGAGCGCGATAAAGGTCCGAAAGGCCAGGGCCGGCCAGAACGACGGATTGAAGAACCCGTCCCAGAAATCCTTGGTGGTCAGCCAGTCCCCAGGGGTGAGCATGAAGCCGATGATGCCGTTGATCATGAACAGCGACATCCACCCGAAGAAGAAATAGAGCCAGCCGATGGTCAGGTGGTTGCGCCGGCTCATTTTCCCGAAGGTGTAGAAATAGATGAACAGGGCCACGATTTCGGCCAGGAAAAAGACCCATTCGATGGCCCAGGCAAACACGAAGGTGTGGATGAGCTGGCTGGTGGCTGCCGGCGAGACCAGGGAGATGATGAACCAGATGCCAACGCCGGAGATTCCACCCAGGACCATGGTCACGATGAGGAAGAATTTGGTGTGCCGCTTGGTGTAATCAAGGATCGGCCGGGAGTCTCGGCGGTATGCCAGGTGTTCGGTGAGGACGAGAAAAAGTCCGCCGCCGATGGCGAAATGGGCAACATAGACATGAAAAACGGCGATGAGGGCGATGAGCAGTCCGCCCCCGGCCCAGTGGAGTTCCCAGATAGGAAAGTTCATGAGCGTTCCTCCGAGTCCGTGACTGCGGTGCGAAGCATCCAGGCGACGACGCACAGCCCGGCGGCCAGGGTCAGGATGAAAAGGACAAGCGGGAGGTATTCACCGGTGACGACGCGGTCGCTGACATGGAAATACGGAGCCAGATAGGCGTCCCGGACCAGGTCCCGCAGGAAAAGCATGAGGATGATCGTGGTCAGCGACAGGATCGCCGTGGGCACGACGTTGTAGCTCAGGGCGCTCGCGATGCTGAATATCCCGAGGGTCGCGCCGGTGGCGAAAACCAGGGTGTGCGGCATGGAGCCGCCCAGGAGCAGGCCGCTTACGTGTTCGGGCAGGGCGGTGAGGAACCACAGGCCAAGCGCCATCTGCGCCATGGTCGAGTAGGCGTACCAGTCCACGCCGTGCTTGACCCAGCGCTGTGCCGCGGGGTCGCCCTTGCCCGTGAATTTGTAGAAAAGCGCCAGGGTCAGGCCCGCCACGGCAATGGAGGAGACCACGATGTGCAGGTAGCGCGGCAGCACGGTCGGGTCACCGAGGTTGAGGATGGTGCCCCATGGGTTGTCGAAGTACTCCGACCAGGTCGCGGGGCTCAGCATCAGGGTCATGTTGTTGGTGTAGATGAAGGCCGTGGCCAGCAGGCACAGGGTGGTCACGGCGATGAAGACCGTGCGCAGGCCGCCCAGGGCCGCGTAGCGAAAATCGTAGATGTAGGCGCTGCCGTAAGCGAGAATGACCAGCCCCACCACCGAGATCCAGTATACGGACATGAGCACGCTGCTGGTGTACAGGAACTGTCCGTAGAGGACCTGGATGAAGAGCAGCGGCGCCACGCCGAAGTTGACGGCAAAGGCGATGGTGAAGGGCAGCTTCACGGAGATGGATTTGGTCAGCGGTTCCGAGCTGGCCTTGCCCCGCAGGTGGTGGACTAGGGCGATGATGGACGAGCCGAGCATGATGTTCATGACCAGAATGTGCAGAAGGAAGGTCAGCATCTGAAAGAGATAGAACCAGCCCCATTCGACCGGGATGGGGAGGGCTTCGGGGATGAGACGGGATGGGTCCATGTGCTTCTCCGTTTATTGGGTGTGGTGCTGCCTTGGAAGCCTTTTCCAGTCCGTGTTGTTACCCGAGACAGGGATTGGCGTCAAAAGTTGCGGTCGTGTTTTCGGACAGTTTTTCAAAAAGATCCGCGCCAGGCACGTTCACCCCTGGTTCTGTTTTTTCAGCAGGTCCGCGAAGCGCTCTGCGGGCACGGGGGGGGAAAACAGATACCCCTGTCCGAGCTTGCAGCCCAGCGATTTGAGCAACAGGAGTTGATCCTGCGTTTCAATGCCTTCGGCCAGCGGGGTGATGTCCAGGCTGACGGCGATGCCGAGCATGGCCCGGACCAGGGCCAGGGCGGAGTGCTCGGGCAGGTTTTTGACAAAGGATTTGTCTATTTTCAGAACGTCGAAGGACAACGTGTGTACGTACGACAGGGAGGAATATCCTGTACCAAAATCATCAAGGGCGCGGGCGACCCCCATGCGGTCGATGGTTTCGAGGGTTTCGCGCACGTGGTCGATGTTTTCCATGTATACGGTTTCGGTGATTTCCAGGGTCAGCTGCTTCGCTGGAAGCCTGCTGGCATCGAGGATGTTCTGTACGTCCTGCGCCAGGTTTCCGCGCTGGAAATGCCGGGCGGAGATGTTGCCGGATATGCGCAGGCAGCCAAGGCCGTTTTCGTCCCAGATTCGAATCTGGTGACAGGCCTGGGAGAGGATGCTCAGGTCGATGTCCATGATCAGGCTCGTCTGCTCGGCCACGGGGATGAAATCCGCCGGAGAGACGAGGGTGCCGTCCTGTTTGCGCCACCTGGCCAGGGCTTCGGCCCCGATGATCCGGCCCGTTTCCAGGTCGATGACCGGCTGGAAGAAGGGGACGATTTCTCCGGATTCCAGGGCCTGGCGCAGCTCGCTTTCGATTTCCACCCGGCGCTGGGCTTTGAGGGTCAGTTCCGGGGAATGGAAGCGGTAGATGTTTTTGCCGAACAATTTGGACTGGTACATGGCCAGGTCCGCGCAGCGGACCAGCTGGCCGGCCGATTGCCCGTCCTCGGGGAAGAGTGAGATGCCGACGCTCACGCCGAGATATGTTTCGGAGGTGCCGACCTGGAAGGGTTGGGTGAAGAGGTTGATGAGCTTTTGCGCAACCTGGGCATAGTCTTCCTTGGTGCCGCTCATGTCGGAAACGATGATGAACTCGTCGCCGCCCAGTCGGCCAACCATTTCCGAGGGGGTGAGGATGGAGGAAAGTCGCTGACTGACCTCCATGAGCACGATGTCGCCCACGGAGTGGCCCCACGAATCGTTGATGATCTTGAAGTCGTCGAGGTCGAGCAGGAAGACCGCGAGGCTGCCGTTTTCATGGGAAAGCCCCTGCAGTTTTGCGTCGAGCTTCTCCAGGGCGGACAGGCGGTTCGGCAATCCGCTCAGGGCATCGGTGAAGGCGAGTTCGTGCAGTTTGCGTTCGGCACTCTTGATATCACTGATGTCGAGCAGGAAGGCGATGGACTGCTGTGAGCGGGGGATCATGGCCACGGTGAGCCGGACATGGCGCTGCTCGCCCGATGAATCAACAAGACGCGCTTCGTAGGTTCTGGGGGCCGAGTTTTCGTCACTGCGCCGCTGGGCATGGAAACGCAGCATTCTCTGTACGTCTTCGGGGTGGAAAAAACGGGTCCAGGACGGGCTCTCATCCATTTCTTCCTGTGTGATTCCGGCAAGATGCAAAAATTCCGTATTGGCGACGGCGATGGAGGTGTCTTCGTTTATGAGGATGCCCGGCGTACCGGTGTTCATGAATATTGCCTTGTACCGCTCCTCGGATTCCTGCAGCAGTCGCCGCGTGCGTTCGATTTCCCGGATATCGAGAAATGTCTCGAGAACGTAGTCCTGGCCGTCGCGGGTGACGATGGTGGCGGATTTGAGGATGTCTATTTCCTGGCCGCCTGCTGCGAGCAGCACGCGTCTGGAGTTGTCAAGATTCTGGCCCTGGTCGCAGATCGGACATTTGCCCGCTTCTGCGGCGCACACAAATCTGTGGCAGGCTTTGCCGAGGATGTCTTTCTCCGGTCGCCCGATGAGGTCGCAGGCATACGGGTTGGCGCTGATAATGGTGTTGTCGTTCTTGCGGATGAGCATGACGCCGACTTTGATCGCGCCCAGGATTTCCTGCAGGAATCGCTCGTTTTCGCGGATGGAGTTGAAGGCGGAGTCGACCAGGTTCGAGAGCTGGTCGATTTCGTCACATTCCTGGCCGATCCGGCACAACTGCGCGTCCGGGGCGTCACGTCTGACCTTGGCACTCAATGACGAAAGCCGGGACAAAATTCGCTTTTCAAGAAAGACGATGCTGCTCAGGAAGCCCACAAAACCGAAAACCAGAACCACGGCCAGAGTGGTTTTCATGATCGTGCCGGCCATGGCCGCCACTTCCCTTGGCGCGCTGGCGATAAGGGCTATCGAGCTTCCCCCGGCGGAATCGGGGAGCAGCACGCCGCTCCATATGGTGGCGCGCTCAGAGGCGACCAGCGCCTTTTTCGAATCTTTGGTGGAACGCAGTCCCTGCATGGCTTTTGGCAGTTCCGGCGCGTCCAGGACATGGATTGCAAGGGCCAGTTCGGTACGCTGGGTGAGCTTTTCGACGTAGTCGTCATCGATTTCCTGGACCATCCACAGCCTGCCCCTGGCCGGGCCGGTCTGCTGGGAGGTCAGTACCGATCGACCGGCCGCCATCCAGAGTGATCCGCCGACATTGAAGATAATGGGCTGCCCGCTGAAAAGGTCGTCTTGCGGGTAGGAGAGCCCTGTCTTGCGTATGTGGTTCAGCAGGGCTTCAGGGGGCGTTTCGAGCTCCTCGCCGTCCCCGGGCAAGTACGCGGCGTGGAGGATTTCACCGTACGCCGTCACGAAGGCGATAACGCTCAGGTTCTGGTTGAGGAATACGTCCGGGGTGACGTTGCTGTCCACGTAATCGTGCGACACCGTGTCCATGAACTGATAGGTGTCGTCCCACCAAGCCCAGTCTTTGACCAGGTTGTCGATGCGGACCATGTCCTGCTGGAGCGCGTTGCGTGCCCGGCGCACGTTGGCGGCGGCGATGTCTTGTTCAAAGGAGTCGAGTCGGTCGGTGATGACGAGTCCGACAATGAGCAGGCAGCCAAGGCCCATGGCGGCGAAAATGGAGGTTATGGCAATGATCGCCCTGGAGCGCAGAGTGGTGCGGGGTGAATTTGGCATGCCCGATTTCATAGAGTTGAAGCGCGTTCAGTGCAAATCAAAAAATGGGGCCGCAAGGGGGGCGCAGGTATCATGCCGCCGGCTCCATGGCCTCCTGCATGGCCTTTGTCATTTCTTCAAGAGTGGCTGGCTTGGCGACATAACCGTTCATGCCCGCGGCCAGGAAGGTTTCCTTGTCACCCTCCATGGCGTAGGCGGTCAGCGCTATGATAGGAATGTTTTGTTTTGGACCCAGCGCAGGTGAATTGCGGATGATGCGTGTCGCCTCGACTCCGTTCATGACGGGCATCTGGATGTCCATGAGGATGCAGTTGATATCGTTTGCGGCCAGCAGATCGAGGGCCTGCCGGCCATTTTCGGCCAAAAAGACCGTGTGTCCAGCTTTCTCCAGCAGTTTCTGGGTGGGCAGACGGTTGGACGCATCGTCCTCGACCAGAAGCACGCGCAAATTGCGGCCGGTGTCGCCGGAGGACGTTTGGGCGGTGCTCGCAGGATCTGCCTGGGGTGTCTTCAGGGGCAGGACGACGTGGACGCTGGTGCCTTGGCCGGGGGCGCTTTCAATGGAGATGGTCCCGTCCATGAGACTGACCAGTCTGTGCACGATGGACAGACCCAGGCCAGCCCCCTGGTAATTGCGGGTGTAGGAGTTTTCGATCTGGCGGAACGGTTCGAATATTTCATTGAGCCTGTCTTCGGCAATGCCGATGCCCGTGTCCGTGACGTGAAAGTGCGTGTGACAGAGGTCCCCTTCCTTTGCCCGCTGAGCCGAGATGACAAGGCGCACTTCGCCCCGCTCCGTGAATTTGAGGGCGTTGCCGACCAGGTTGAAAAGCACCTGGCGGATTCGCATTTCATCACCGATCAGGGTTTCGGGCATGCCTGGAGCGAGGCTGCATTTGAGGGCTACGCCCTTGTTTATGGCCGTTCCGGCGAAAAGCCCGGACACGGAATCGGCGACGTCCTTGACACTAAAGGAGGCCTGGCGGATTTCCATCCGACCCGCCTCTACCCTTGAGAGATCGAGGATGTCCGAGAGCAGTCCGGTCAGGCGTTTTGCAGCCTCGGCGGCCATGCGCACATAATCGGCCTGGTCCGCGTCAAGGGGCGTGGTTTCGAGCAGTTGGAGCATGCCCATGACCCCGTTGATGGGGGTGCGGATCTCGTGACTCATGTTGGCCAGGAACTCGCTTTTGGCCTGATTGGCCGTTTCTGCGGCCTCCTTGAGCCCCCGCAGGGCTTCTTCGGCTTTTTTTCTGCTGGTCAAGTCCACGTCCAGGCAAAAGAGTTCCGGTTCGCCTCCCGGATTCACGACGACGACGTGGCTGGAGAAGACCACGACCCTGGAACCGTCCTTGCGCATGAGCGTGAGCTCGGTGGCCGGGATGGCGGTATTTGTTTCGGCCATGGCGGCCATGTCGGCCTTGACGTCATCGCGCATTTCAGGGGGGATGATGAGGTCGACCAGTTTTTTACCGATGGCTTCGTTTCTGGCATATCCATAAAGACGCTCAGACGCCCTGTTCCAGTAGCGCGTGACCCCGTCCATCCCGTATCCCTGGACCGCGACAGAGGGCACTTCCTCGAAGATGTTGCGGAACCGGGCCTCGCTTTCGAGCAGGGCTTCTTCGGCCGCCATGCGCCTGACGATGTCACGGGCCAGGGATTCAGCCATGTTGTTGAACGCCTTGGCCAGGACATCGATCTCGGCGATGTCGGGCGCCGGTGTTACCCTGACGGAAAGATCCCCTTCGCCGACCCTTTTCGCGGCACCGGCCAATTCTTCCAGGCGGGCCACCACGGTCCTGCCGCCCAAAAACCAACCGCTCAGCAAGGTCAGACCGATGGCCAGAAAGAGAACGCCCAGATCGCGCAGCATTCCGCTTTGGGCTTTGGCGTAAAACGCATTGCTCGGCGTGCCCGCAAAAAAGTACATGTACGGGGGGTGGCCCGGGGTCAGACGCAGTTGCTGGAAGGCGACGATGCGCTCCACCCCGTCCGAACCCGTTTCCCTGAGCAGACCTTCCAGCGGTCCGGCGGCAGCCTGGGCGAAAACCTCTTGTTTGATTGGTTCTCCGGGGATGGTCTTTGAGTGTTCGGGGTAGCGAAACAGACGCGTCCCTTTTCTGTCACAGACCCCGACAAAGGAGTTTTCCGGGAAGCGGGTGTGCTTGAAGAGTTCGCCGTAGCGGTCGAGTCTGATACTGGTCAGCAGGACCCCGTCGATCTCGTCCTGCTCGTCAAGAATGGGGTATGCGAAGGTGAAGACCGGAACGTGCAGGGTAACGCCAACGATGTATTCGCCAGTGGCGAAGGTCCGCGTGGCCACGGCTTCCTTGAAATGGGGGGTGTCTGCGAAGCTGACGGGTCCTCGCGCGGACGCGGAGGCGACAAGTTCGCCGTTGCGGTCGACCAGATGCAGGGCCGCGTAGACGGGATTGATGGTGAGCAGGCTCGAAAAGAGGCGATTGCACTCTTCGACGTCGCCCCGTCGCACTTCGGGCAGCAGGGCCAGGCCTTCGAGGAAGCTCTGTGTGGTCAATGTGGTTTGCGTCTGAACCTTTGCTATATGCCTTGAAAAAGCCAGCAGTTCTTCTTCGGCGGCGGATACGGCTCGCTCGTGGTTGCTCAGTCCGGCCAGGACAATGATGACCATGGCGGGGAGAGCCGCCATGAGAAAGAGGATGGCGAGTTTTTTCTTGATTGAGCCGTGCAGCAGCGAAGAAAACATCGGGTCCTCCGGAAATGGCGGCAGGCGAGTTTGGATTCCGGGTTGGTGCCGGCCTGCAAGGGGGCATAAAAGGTGCGCGCGGAGTCTGACGGTGCAGGCCGCTTGGCGACACAGAGTAAAGAATAGCGCACCTTTGTCGCCTGCGGAAGAGAAATTTTTACATATTATGTGTTCCCTGCTGCCGCGAGCAGACTCACCGCTGCCGCACTCCTCCTTTCCCCAGCTTCTCGGCCACACGCTCCAACGTCTTCTCGAGTTCTTCGAACTGCACCGGCTTGGCGATGTAGTCGTTCATGCCGGCTTCAAGAAATCTCTCTCGGTCCCCGGCCATGGCATAAGCGGTCATGGCGATGATGGGGACCTGGGTATCCAGAGCTCCAGAATTTCCGCTTCTGATCCGCCTTGTTGCCTCTACCCCATCCAAGACATCCATCTGGACGTCCATGAGCACGCAGTCGAAGGAATTGTCCCGTAATGACTCCAGCGCTTCGGCGCCGTTCTTTGCCACGACAACGTGGTGTCCCATCTTCTCCAACGTCAATCTGGCACTTACGCGGCAGATCTCATCGTCCTCGACCAGGAGGAGGTGCAACGATGCCGGTAGGTTCGCATCAGCAATGGGCTCCGGGGTTGCCGGAGTAGCCGTGTGTCCAGGAATGCTGAACGGCAGCACCAGGTACACGGAAGTGCCCTGGCCCTCGGTGCTGTCAAAAGCCAGTGTTCCTTCCATGGCGTCGACAAGCTTGAGCGCGATGGCTAAACCGAGGCCGGCACCCTGGTGCGCGCGCGTGAAGTCTTCGGAGACCTGCGTGAAGGGGGCGCAAATCTGGTCGATCTTCTCATCGGGGATGCCAATCCCCATATCGCTGACGATGAACAGTAACCGTGCCATGCCCGACGGATGAGGCAGGAGGGTTGAGACTTCTACCACCACCTCGCCCTGGTCGGTAAACTTCATGGCGTTGCCCACGAGGTTGAACAGGATCTGCCGGACCCGTATGTCGTCGCCGACAACGACAGTGGGAATGTCTGGTGATGGCTTGATAACCAGAGGCACGCCCTTGCTGTAGTTCATGGGTGAGAAGGTCTCGGTCAGGTCCGTGAAGATGTCGGCCAGAGCAAAGGGGTTGCTTGCCAGGGGCATGCGCCCCGCTTCGATGCGCGAAAGATCGAGGATGTCTCCAAGTAAGCTCGTCAGTCTTTGCCCTGCGCGAATGCCCATCTCGGCATACATTTCCACCTCGGTGAGGTCCTCGCATGTCTGGATGAGCTGGAGCATCCCAAGCACTCCGTTGAGCGGGGTGCGGATTTCATGACTCATGTTGGCCAGGAACGCGGACTTGGCGTGGTTTGCGGCTTCGGCCGCCTCCTTGGCGAGAAGCAGTTCCTTCTCGGCACGCCTGCGTTCGGTGATGTCGATGAAGATGCAGTGAGTGCGCAAGAACTCACCGTCGCGGCCGACCTGCACCCTGCCATTGAACGCAACGCGGATGATTCGCCCGTTCTTGGCTACCATGTCGAACTCCACGCCGTCGATGACACAAGCATGCTTAAACAGAGGGAAGTTCGTGTCGAAGTGCTCCTTGAATCCCGGGCCGAGAAAATCCCCGAACCATTTGCCGATCACCTCTTCCCGCTTATAGCCCAGGGTCTCCAGCCATTTTTTGTTCACATCGAGAAAATATCCCTGCTCGTCCAAAGACTGATACGACAGGGGCGCGTTCTCAAAGAGCAGACGGAAGCGGGCCTCGCTTTCCCGCAGCGAATCCTCCGCCTGCTTGCGCTCGGTGATGTCCTGCGCAGCCCCCCAAAGACTGGTAATGCGGCCGTCCGCATCCTTTACGGCCTCTCCCCGGACCCACATCCATCCAGTGATGCCATCTTTTCCCACGGTTTCAAGTTCAAGCTCATAGGGAATTCCTGTTTCCGCGGTATGGGCCAGGGCGGTGGACAGCCTTGCCCAGCTTTCCGGGGTAAACAGTTTCATGTGCTCGGTATATGGCGGCGGGGGCAGGGACGGATCAAAGCCGCACATTCTGTAAAGCTCCTCCGTCCACACGACCTGGTTCGTTGCCAGATCCAAACTCCAACTGCCCAGCCGTGCAATTTGTTGTGAGCTTTTGAGAAATCTGTCGCTCTCCCGCAGCGCCTCTTCAGCTTGGCGTTGCTCGGTCACATCTCGGAACACGCCCAGGATGAGCCTGCTCTCCCCGATCTCAAACGCACTGGCGGAAACATCCGCCAACCGAATTATTCCTCCGGCGGCCATGAATCGTACATTGTTTGCGAGCCCTGGTTCAGCCACCTGGCGTTTGAAGTCCTCGGTTACGCCTTCGATGCGGGGAGTCTCCGGCGAGTGCAGTTCGCGTTGGGGCAAGCCGATGAGTTCCTCCCGGGGGCGACCAAAATAACGTGCCGCTGCCTCGTTGCACTCCACCAGGATGCCCGTGTCCCTGTCGGCCACGAGCACCGGGTCGCTCACGGCGGCGAACAGCGCCCGCAAACGTTTCTCGCTTTCGCGCAACCCGTCATTAGCCGCTTTCGAGCGATTCCTGTGGTGAAGTAAAGCCAGGATCAGGAATGTCTGCATGACGCCGACCAGCAGAAAGCCAATCACCCAAATCCCATATTGTGAAAACAGCGTCTGTGGCTTGTTGATGACAACGCTCCCCTCGGGAAGGGTTGACTCTTTGATCCCGAAGCGTTCCATGACTCCATGGTCGAACATGTAAACGTTGGGGCTTTCCCGCAAGATGGGGATATCCTCGGCACGCAGTCCTCTGAGAATTTGGACGGCCATGGAGGCAGACTCTTCACCCTGCTGGCGTCCACTCACTACGAATCCGCCGATCACGTCTCCGACCAGATAGAAATCCCAGCAGGAATAGATCGGCAAACCGGAAAGGGAGGCAACGATGCGGTTGCCCTCGCTGGTGGAATAGCTTTGCCCCAACCGGTCGCGAAAAAAGGACAGATTCAGGATGAAGGAATCCTGGGGAATCGACTTGAGCTGCGAAGCAAGCTCCTCTGTCGACAGATTAAAGAGCTCAATGACATCAACGCGGTCCGAGAATCCGGTGGCCGCCTGGAGAAACCGCTGACGGTTGAACTCGCCTGTTTCGGTGGAGTCGCTGATCACCGCCATGTGTCTGGCATTTGGATGGAGCTTCAGCGCAACCTCCACGGTTCCCTTGATGTCAAAATCTTCCGTCGCGCCTGTCACGGCCGCATGTCCGGCAAGGCGTTCATCCTTGAAGTTGTTCACACCACAAAAAACAAGCGGTACTCCGGGGAAGTGCCTGTCTCGCAAGGCAAGCATGAGATCAAAGGCCGCGTCATCGGAGACGAGGATAACCGTGGGAGTGAATCCGGAGAACTTGCGCTTCAGGGTTTCGTCAAAGAGCGGGCTGAAGACCTCTGCAGGGAGGCGCTTGGCATCCATGTATTCGATATGGATCTGGGCATCCGGGGCTTCTCTTTGAATCACGGCCAGCATTCCATCCATAATGCTGTCAGTCCAGCGGAAGCCCTGGTGGTAGGAGTGGACGATCAAGATACTCTGGGATGGTTTGGAAGCTTCGGCGGCATGAAAGATGAAAGGCGTACAGAGGAGGGCAAAAACAAGTGTGATGGCTCGATAGTACGTCATGCGCCCCCCCCCCTGTGAGTATGTAAGACGTCACTGCAAAAAGTCGTCATCCCCTTGAAGAAGGGGATCCATGCCTTTTTTAACTATCTAAAAAGAATGGATTTCGCGCCGTTGCCCGACATGGCCCGCCTTCGCGGGAATGACCCTCGGGTTCTTTCGCGACTTTTTGCAGTGGCGTCATATATGCAATTAAATCGAATCACGAAATTTTCTTTCAAACGCCATGCAAATCAAAGCGAGCGCAAGAAGAATAAGACCGAGAACAACGACAATGGCACGAGTTCCTAGCCATTGAATGAAAAAGAAGGAAACAGCGATGGCTCCGGAAATGCTTCCCAGAGTTGAAATAGCATAAACTCGACCAGCCGTTCGGCCTATTTCCTGTAGCCCGGTAGCGCTCAATTTGATCACAAAGGGAGAAACCATTCCCATCAGCACCGACGGAACCAAAAAGAACAGCAGGCTGATCAGGAGCAGGGAAAATCGGAATTCAAGATTCAACTCTGCAACGAATTTGCCTACCGGCAGATAAACCAGGGGAAGGACCAGGATGCATGCCGCAGCAGACGCCAGTATCTTGGCCAGCACCACGAGGCTCGGGCGTTTGTCCGCCAGGACGCCTCCGATCCAGTAGCCAATGCTGAGGGCCAGCAAAAAAACGCTGATCAGGCTTCCCCAGACATAAACAGAATTGCCGAAATATGGGGCAAGTATCCGGCTGGCTACAATCTCCAGCCCCAACAGAACTCCCCCGGAAAGAAACGCCACGCTGCAGGCGAGGAAATCAATGGGCCGTCTCATGGTTATGTTTCATCCTTCAGGAGGTTTACCGGCGCGTGATCATCGGTCAATATGTTCGTGTCCTCAGGCCACGTGGGATTCGGCTTGAAAAGACTGTCGAACATGCCTTTCAAGTCGAGACGCTCCGGTTTGCGTGTCGTTTCCACCTCAGTCAGTCTGTTTCGCACTTCCCCTGGAGACGGCAGGCCACTGGGCGCTGCGACAATAATCCGGTTTGTCGACCACTTGCCGATATAATGATGAAAACCTCCGAAAACCGCATGGTATGTTGCCGATTCGCGGTCTGCAAGGGCTTGACTGGTCCAGGTGTTCGAACAGACTACGCCGCCAGGCGCGAGTCGCTCACGCACAATCTCCAGGAACTCGCGTGTGGTCAGATGGAAAGGGATATACCCTCCATGATAGGCGTCCAATAAAATCATGTCGAACTGTTCTGTAGTGCCACGTAGCCAGCGACGGGCATCCTCCACGACGAGCTTCATCTTTGCGTCTTCAACATAGCGGAAATATTGCCTGGCCACGGTTACAATCTCGGGGTCGAATTCGACATTTGTGATTTCTGCATCGGGATAGATCATCCTGAGGGTGCGAGTGACCGTGCCGCCTCCAAGTCCTACCACGAGAATGTTTTTCGGTGTATCCACATAGCCCGACACGAGCATCATCATTGCCGTGTACTCATAAACGTGTCGATATGGGTCGTTCAAGTCTATCGCGCTCGATCTGTCCAGTAGCGATCCGGCATGCAACCTGCGTATTCCATTGGATTCAGAAATGAAAATAGTCTGATACGGAGATTCTTTCTCATGTATGATGTCAGCGGATGAAGGAAGTAGATAAAAGCCAACTAGCGCTATTAATGTACTTATTGTGATGATAAAAATAAAAAATCTTTTCAAGTATATTTTCATATCACACCTTGTTGAATTTCAAATTTTTTTATCCGCTACAAATGAAAACAAGAACTGTATGTAAGAAATTTCTGGTCCTGCAATTTGTCAATTATTATTTTCCTACCGGCCCCAGTGTACTCTGGAGAAGGCGAGCCTGATCTTATGTCGAGCGGTCCACACGTTTCGGGGAGAACTGGGCACAGCATTGGCACGAATCGATGTGGATGCGAATATGGAACGCTATGGGAACTGGACATTTGAGGTCAAGGAGATTTCAGTCCGCACAGGCACAGGGGGCTTCACTGCAAAAAAAAAGAAAAAGGCCTTACATCTTGCGATGTAAGGCCTTGATTTCTATGGCGTCCCCAAGGGGATTTGAACCCCTGTTATCGGCGTGAAAGGCCGGTGTCCTGGACCGAGCTAGACGATGGGGAC
>SWCA01008042.1_pt1 | contig 38933 bp, 32 predicted proteins | sample 4692961 | NCBI WGS metagenome assembly SWCA01 (sample SAMN10267275, study PRJNA491770) | bioreactor metagenome | isolation source: DHS bioreactor inoculated with | place: Japan: off Shimokita Peninsula
TACATCACCTGGTTTGGCAATCGGATCCCAATCCGAGTGGTCTCCGTTGGCAATCTCGTCTTCCTGCCATATTCCGGCTTTTTTATAATCGCGGATTACGCCGATCGGTTCACCGATGAACCATCCACTGCCTAAGTCGTCTTCACCATCTCCATATAACTCGACGATCTCGGACCGGTTGGTAGAGAAGACGATGGAACTGTTCCAACGAAAATCTTTTGAATCAACATTCACCGTATTTAAGGTTAGTTCCAGGCCTTCGGTTGATGTTTCACCGATATTGGCGGTTACCGACGAAAATCCAGAGGCAGCAGGCAATCTGCGTGACAGCAACAGATCGGTGTTGGTTGCAGAATATACATCAAGCGTTCCGTTGATCCGGTTATTAAAGAAACCGAAATCTAACCCAACATTTAAGCTTTCTTTCGTCTCCCAGCTTAAGTCGCTGTTTCCCAAACGGTCAGTGACCATGGCAATGTTGGTTGCTCCGCCAAAGGGGATCTGCACGTCGCGCATGGTCGTAAATGTCCGGTATACTCCAACAGCCTCGTTTCCTGACTTTCCGTATGAAAACCGAAGCTTTAGGTTCGTAATGTTGTCAGCACCCATGAGAAAATTCTCACGACGCATATTCCATCCCAATGCCACGGATGGAAAAACACCATATTTGAGGTCTTCTGAAAATACCGATGAACCATCTCTGCGAACGGTAAACGTAAACAGATAACGGCTGTCGAACGAGTAATTCAAACGTCCCATTTGTGATAGTGCGGCATACCGGTCGGCATAGGAGCTGACGCTGGAACTTGCACCAGCCTGCATTCTGTTCCATTCCAGTTCGTCGTTTACAAAGTCGCGTGCTTGTGCCCAGTTGTCGATATAGTTACGCTCTTGTGACGAGTAAACAGCGGTAATGTCAAAATGATGCCTGTTTATGTCACGGTTGTATTGCAAAATGTTTTCAACCGTGTACGCTTGAGTCTCATAATTGTGAATTTCTGCCGTTCCCAGCAGGTCGTTTTGCGCTTCACCAGTATAGGTATTTGTACGTCTGGGAATGTAAGAATACCCGGCATTGAGCTTATATGTTAGTCCTGCCAGTGGCTTCCAGATGTCGCCAAAGGTGACATTGGCAAAACCATTCAAATTAATATTGAATTCGCGACGTTCAGGGTCTGTTTCTGTTGGAAGCAAAGGATTTGCCCATAAGGTTTCACCAAACATCGGGTAGATGGTGTAAGATCCGTCTTCTTCATACATTCTTCCGTAAGGACTCATGGCCTCTGCGTTTAGCAGGTTGGCCCGGCCACCATCCCGGTTGTGCGCCACAATCGATGAATTTGTTCCCACTTTTAAATAACTGGTAACCTGTGCATCAATGTTTGTTCTGAAAGAATAACGTTTGTAATTGTAGCCTTTTACAACACCTTTCTGGTCCAAAATATCACCAGAAATGTAATAATTGATGTTTTCGTTCTTCCCTGAAAGACTAATATTATGGTTTTGCTGAATCCCTGTCTGAGAGACAGCGTCAATCCAGTCAATTGTATGACCGTTTTCATAGTTTTCCACTTCATACTGGTACTTCACCGGAGCTTGATACAATGGAGAACCATTGATCCGGTTTCCTTCGGCATAACGTTCAAGCAAGCCTTCGGGGGATACCATTTCGGGAATATGAGCAAATTCTTCGACGCCATAGTACCCCGAATACCTGATTTGGGGTTCAGCGGTGCCACCACTTTTTGTTGTGATTAATATGACGCCATTTGCTCCATTCATACCATAGATCGCAGTTGCAGAGGCATCTTTCAGGATTTCGATCGATTCAATGTCGTTGGGATTGATGTCGCTGATTGAGCCTCCCATTTTTGTGATCGGAATACCGTCTACGACCACATAAGGATCGGTGGATGCAGTCAGTGATCCGCCACCGCGAACCAGGATTGAAGGCGCTTCTCCGGGGATGGAAGAAACCTGTTGAATGTTAACCCCTGAAACAGAGCCTTGTACTGCTTGCATAACATTTGATACCGGTAACTTGCTCAGCCGTTCCTGAGATACCGATGTTACCGAACCGGTAATATCGGAACGTTTTTGAACGCCATAACCAACCACGACGATTTCATCGACACCGATGGTTGCTTCGGCCATGTCTACATTGATGGTTCTTTGTGTTCCCACAGGAATTTCCTGGCTGGCCATACCAATAAAGGAAAAGACCAACACATCGCCCGTTGAAGCTTCAATGGAATAGTCACCATCAAAATCCGTGATGGTTCCTTTCACTGTTCCTTTAATCAGCACCGTTACGCCTGGCAACGGTTGTCCGCTGCTGTCCGTTACTTTCCCGGTAATTGTGGCTTGCGACACGATTGATGAAGTGCTTTCATTCGTTGGTGTAATGACAATCTGGCGATCCAATACCGTGTATTTGACATTTTCGCCTTCAAATAATTCATCCAACACTTTGTCAATGCTTTGATTGTCAATTTTAACACTGACCTTTTTTTCAACATCAATTAAGTCGTTGTTGTAGAGAAAGTAATAATTGCTGGTGTTTTCAATCTCCTTCAATGCATTTTTAATGGATGTTTGATTCAGGTTCAACGAGATCTTTGAACTTTGAGAGTAGGTTTCCGATGCGATGCTGCCTAAAACCGATAAGCAGAGAAAAAATACCGTTAGTTTCATAATAATAAAAACTCTTAAGCGGACGATCTTTTGCAAGATGGTCAGCACATTTACATTTTTTCCCATAGATTTGTAACGTATTAGTTAATACAATTTTAATTGGCCTGAATTTGCCGTTCAGGTTGAAAATTTGAACAGGGAGGTGCGTCAACACTTTCCTGTTTTTTTTAATCAGGTTTTTCACATAGGCATGTTGCTTATTTTCTTGATAAAATAATTTTTTGCTTGTTCATCCCATTTTTATCTGTTGTGTAATGATAGTCAATTGGAGACATCAGGCTCAGCAGATACAGCACCTGATCCAGCGAATTATCGTTGAAGGTCCCCGTAATGTTTTCTTCGAGCAGCTTTTGGTCGTTTACTTCAATCTCAACATTGTACCAGTTCTCCAGGCGGGTGATCACCTTTCCCATCGGGTCGTCGAAGAACACAATCAGGCCGTCTTTCCAGGCGATATAGCGATCCAGGTCGTTCTCGGTTGAATGAATGATTTTGTTGTTTTTGATGTCATAGCTCGCCACCTCCGAAGGGTTCAGGCTTAGCACCTGCTGTTGCTTTCCATGAAGTTGTTGCAGCAGGCTCACTTTTCCCTCTTTCAGTGCAACAGTGATATTGTTTTCATTTTCGTAGGCATTCACATTAAAAGAAGTACCCAGCACTTGGATATCCAGCTTTGATGTAGAAACGATAAACGGTTGTTGGGCATTTTTGGTCACCTCGAAGAAACCTTCACCAATCAGGGTGACTTTTCGCTCATCCAGGTTCTTAAACGAAATGGGAAAATTTAGCTGGCTTCCTGCATTGAGCCAAACGGCGGTTCCGTCCGGTAGTTGCAATTTCGTCTGGGTACCATAGGCGGCTTTTATTTCCTGGTAGATGACCTGTTCCTGCTTGTTAACGTCCGGCTTGATAAGGAATGTGAAGACCGAAGAAATAAAAATGGAGAGTACCAAAACAGCTGCCACCTGGGGCCAAACCGACAGCCAGCGGGTTTTTTTGCGAAACTGGGGAATGTGTTTTTTTGATTGTTGAAGCGCGGCTTCCACGTCAATTTTTCCAGGGACCATGAGCTTTTTCGAATCATTCCAGAGTTTCTGGTAAGCTTCAAATGAGCGCTTATTTTTTGACGATTGCTTGATCCACTCTTGGATCGTTCGCTCTTCTCCCTCGTCCGCTTGTTGGCTCAGGGACTTCATCAGTAATGATTCGATTTGTTTTTTATTCACCGTTCTTATCCTCCGCTTTTCATTTAGACGAAGCCGGAGGCGGAGCACCCTACATCAAAAAGCAACTATTTTTACAGCCGTTGTCTGAAAAAGCGAAGGGCTCACGTTAGTCTGTTAGTAGCCAGCAGCCTGACCATCTTTTCTGGATTCGGACGCTCCCAGGAAAACCTGATTTTTCTTGTCCCATTGAATCGCCTGATAGCCGCCATAGCCTCCTTTGGAGAACTGAATCTGATGCCCTTTCCCCAACAGGTTGAGAATGGTTGGATAGTCAAATCCACTTTCCAGGTAAGTTGTGCCACCATCCGTCATTCGCTCGCCTGTCGGCTGGCTCGAGCCTTCGTGTCGTATCCGGGGAGCATCGCCGGCTTCCTGCAAGTTCATGCCAAAGTCAATGAGGTTGCAGACGACCTGCACATGACCTTGCGGTTGCATGGCGCCGCCCATGAGTCCGAAGCTAATGAACGGCTCTCCATCTTTGGTTATGAATGCCGGGATAATGGTGTGAAACGGCCGTTTGTGGGGTTCATACACATTTAAATGTTCCTTTTCGAGCGCAAATAATTCGCCCCGGTCCTGTAATACAAAGCCCAGTTTTCCGGGTGTCATTCCCGAGCCCATGCCGCGGTAATTGCTCTGAATCAGCGAGACCATGTTGCCCTCTTTGTCGGCTGTGGTTAAGTAAATGGTATTGCCCTGTTCCAGTTCGCTTGCCGGAAAGCTGCGACTGGCTTTCTCCAGCTGGATCAGTTTTGATCGCTCGCGGGCATATTTCTTCGAAATCAATTGTTCCACCGGCAGTTGGTTGAACTTGGGATCGGCATAATATTTTGCCCGGTCTTCAAAGGCCAGTTTTTTTGCTTCAATAAACAGGTGCATGTATTCCGGGGAGCCAAAGCCCATGTTAGAAATGTCGTATTGTTCCAGCACGTTGAGCATTTGCAGCACGGCTGTTCCCTGGCCGTTGGGAGGCAGTTCCCACACATCAAACCCCCGGTAGTTCGTCGAAATTGGATCCACCCACTCCGATGTGTGATCTTCAAAATCCTGCATGCTCAAAAAGCCGCCTTGTGCCTGCAGGTACTCCACGATTTCGCGAGCGATTTCACCCCGATAGAAAACGTCACGCCCTTGTTTGGCTATTCGCTCCAGGGTATTGGCCAGGTAGGGATTCTTGAAGATTTCACCTTTTGCAGGGGCCTGGCCGTTGGGTAGAAAAACCTCGGCAAAACCAGGATAGTCTTTCAGTATTTCAGCGTTTCGCTTCCAGTAGTAGGCAATGAGTTCTGTCAGCGGAAATCCTTCGCGCGCATAGCGAATGGCGGGAGCCAGGATATCACTCATGGGGAGGCTTCCAAATTTTTGGCTGAGTTCAAACCATCCGTCTACACATCCGGGAACCGATACCGGAAGTGGTCCCAGGGCAGGAATCTTGTCGTAGCCATTTTCTTTGAAATAGTCCAGCGTCAGGTTGTAAGGCGATCGACCGCTGGCATTTAGTCCATAGAGCTGTTTCGTTTTGGCATCCCATACAATGGCAAAGAGATCGCCGCCGATGCCATTTCCGGTGGGCTCAACCAAGCCCAAAACGGCATTCGCTGCAATCGCTGCGTCGATCGCATTTCCGCCGGATTTTAAGATGTCGAGTGCCACCTGTGTGGCTAATGGCTGGCTGGTGCAGGCCATTCCGTTTTGGGCGATGACTTCACTGCGTGTCGCAAAGTTCAGACCGGTGATCCGGTCTTGTGCCATTAAGACAAGGGGAAAGGATACAAGCAAAAGGAGCAGGGCCAGGTTTTTCATGGATTGAGCTTTTAAAGTTCCGGAAATTACCACTTTCCAGCTGATTTTTCAATGGTGAGAAGCCTTTTTTCCTCCGGAATCGACTTAGGGGATGATGCGAAACAAGAAAGCAAGGACCGGAAGATAATCTTTCAGTTCCTTTCGCAGAATTTTTAATGAGCGGCTTATTAACGCTTCGACTGCTTTGACGGAGATGTCCATTTTGTTGGCGATCTCGGGATAGCTTAAGTTTTCGAAACGGCTGTATTCAAAGGCCGTCCGACACCGGTCGGGTAGGGCAGAGAGGGCTACGATCAGCTTTTCTTCAAATTCGTGTGAAATTAGCAGAGCGTCCGATTCCAGGCTATCCGTTTCATCCAGATTTGAATTTTCGATGGATTGGAGCCGGTGTTCTTTCCGCAAATGATCGATGCACTTGTTGCGCACCATGAACGAAAAATAGGAAGCCAGGTTTTCGATGGTTGTCGCCTGTTGGCGCTTTTCCCAAAAGCGGACAAAGCAGTCCTGAACCAGGCTTTGCGAGAGGTCCAAATCGCTGACATAGGCATTGGCCTGGGCGCATAAGGCTTTGTAGTATTTCCTGAAAATATAGTCGTAGGCCTTTTCCTGCCCTTCTTTTAAAGCCAGAAGAACAAACGAATCATTATCCTTGTATGTGTGTTCCATGTTGAATGCCAAAGATAGTGATTTCGATCAATCGCCCGTCAGCGGAACAGTTCGGATAAGACATAGGCATTTCCGTGTGCCGTTTTGAGCGACCATTTGAAGTCCTGTGAGTAAAAAAGCTGAATGTTTGAACCGAAATACTTGACACCGGTGAGTAGCCGGCGATGAAACAAACCGTGTTTAAGTGTTTTCCCGAAACTCGTTGATCGTGGTACTGGCCAGCTCGTAACTGGGCTTGTGACAGTCCCACCGGAAAAACCCGGTTGTCATTCGCTCCAATTCCCCGTGAATTTGTTCCATGGATTGCGTAATCCGGTGCCGAAACAGTTGAGCACAATTGGCGCATGGAGAACCCGATATCTCGAGCGTCTCGGTATACGCTGCTTTCAATTCTTCGATGGAATCATCGTATTCTTTATCGATAAAAGAATCGTGAGACTTAAATAAACACTGGTTGATTTTATTGCGCTGATGCATGCACCTGCTGCCATTGAACTGACAACTCACAAATTGAATGGGTTCACGCTCCCCATTCCTTTCACGACTGGCTTTTGTTCGTGAAAATATCCATCCCTTCATTTCCTTCATCATCTCTATATTAAGTTGCTCAAAAAATTAATCTACCTCGCCTCTCAAAAAATATAGAAAAATTCACATCCAAAATTTGGATTTGCCGGATAAAAGTAATATTAAAAATTAAAAAACAATGGGTTAACAATTTTTTTTATTCCTATTTTTTGAACAACCGAACTTTGGGTCAGGTGGAGGTGCTTTGTTTCTGAACAGATGAAGATCAGCGAATTCCCGGATTCGTTAGTTATTTGGCGTTCTTGCGACCGTATTGAATTAAGCGAATGATATGGTTGGCGTTTTGCAAATCAATGCCATGGGTTTGCATGTATGTTGCCAGGTCTTTCTTGTCGGTCCCAAAAAGTCTGGAGACATGTTTTGGCGTTGCCAAACTCTCAAATTTTCCATCGTGATAGAGGTAAAAGAGATCATCGGTCTTAAAGGTGAAGGATTCTTTTTGCTGCAAGCTGGCCGACGCGTAGTCCGAGCCGCGGTTTAGCCGGTCGACCGTTGTTACGGCTTGGGTTTGTGAAACACCCCCATAGGAAGTTTCCTTTCCTTCAGACTGCATTTGTCGCCGATGACGTTTGTAAATGACAATGGAAGCTGTGTCAATTTTTTCAAGGAAAATATCTTTTTCCAGCCAGTAGAATGTTCTGTTCCCGATGACCACCTGGTCAATTAGTTCCGGATTGGCCAGTGCCATCACCTCGCTGTTTTTTCTGAAAATCATTTGCTCATCGTAGGCATCGTAATTCAGATGGGCTACTACTTGTGAGCGGTCGTTTAAATAGACCGTGCCTTCCGTGAAATCATGAAAAATCATGCGCGGATCGCCCGGGTCAATCGGTTGGGAAAAGGCTGCGGTACAAAAAATGAGCAGGAAAAGAATTGTTTTCATTTTTCCGTGGTTTTGATGGTGTTTCCAGGAGTAATACAGGGAGTTGAACCGGTTTACTCATTTGAAAAATGAAAATTAAAAGCCCCTGATCATTTGGTTACCTATACTTTCCCTTTCAATTCGTTAATGACTGTTGTCGCGTACTCCAGGCTTGGTTTATGCCGGCTACTCTTGAAAAACCCGGTGGTCATTTGCTGAAGCTCTCCCTGGATTTGCTCCAGGGACGCTGTAATTCTTAAACGAAAAAGTTCAGCACATTTGGCGCAGGTTTCGTGCTCCATGTCCAGTGTTTTTTCAAAGGCAGTTTTTAATTCGTTGATTGACTTTTCATACTGACTATCCAGCAAGCAATCGAACGAATTTTTCAGGCATTCGTTAATGACAGCACGATGGGCCTTACAATTATCGCCATTTTGAGGACAACTTTCCAAATGAATGGCCTCGATGGAGTTTTTGGAAAACGTGTGTTCTGCCTTAACTTTTGAGAAAATCCAGTGCTTATTTTCTTCCATGCTTCAATGTTTTACTGATGAACAGCCCTTGTATTTGTGTTTAAAGATAAAAATATCTCATAATATCCAAGATGCCATGCTTGTTAAGATTTAAGCTATTTATTCACAATTTCAATTTGATTTTAAAATCTGATGAAATAATTGTTTCTTCGAAACAAAAAAATGGAAGGAACCAAAAGAGCAAATATTCAAATTGAAAGTCATGTGGAGATTGTGCAAAAACACCACCAGCGGACAGGCGAACTGACCGAAGGTTATGTGGCGCGGATTTTAACCAGAGCGCCCCAACACCCGCACGGAATCAAGGTGCAGTTGGAAACCGGAGAAGTAGGGCGTGTCAAAAATATTTTACCCGACGATTAAGCGATGCCTGACTTTTACATTAACTTCAGTGCGTCAGAAACTGCTTCGACCGGAAGCTGGCAAGTTTGATTTTGACAAATGTAAATCAGGGTTTTTCCCACGGCCAGCCGATCTTTTAAAAGCGTCAAATCGCTGGCACCTGTTCCGGCGCAAAATAGTGCATTGGGCAGGTAGTGCTTTTGGATTTCGCGCAACTTGGTGATGGCCTTTTCTCCGGTGACAGCCACTTCAAATTGATTGCCCGTAAAGTTAAGCCCCAGTTGCAGCCAGTTGGAATAGCCCGAAGGGTAGTTTTGGAAGTCTTCCACCAGTTTGCTCAGCATGGTTTCCGCAATTTTGAGGTAATTGGTCTGCCCGGCCAAATGGCCCAGCCTGAACAGATTGTTAGCCATAACGGAGTTGGAAGCAGGAATCACGTTGTCATGCACTTCTATGCTTCGGTCAATCAAGTCCGTTTGTGTGATCGGGGAGAAATAGAAGAAATCCTTTTCCCGATCAAAGAAATCCCGAAAAGTTTTATCGGTCAATTGCTGGGCATCTTCCAGGTAGTTGAGCTTGCCCGTTGTTTCAAACAAATCCATCAGCGCCTGAATGAGCAAGGCGTAATCTTCCAGGAAACCATCGATTTTGCTGATGCCATTTTTATAGGAATGCCGAAGGGAACCGTCCGGATCCAGTTGTTTTTCTTTCAGGAATCGTAAATTTTCTTCCGCCAATTTCAGGTATCCGGCGTCTCCAAAGGCCCGGTAGGCATTCACTAAACCTGAAATGGCCAGCGCATTCCAGGAAGTCAGGATTTTGTCGTCCAGCCCCGGATGAATCCGCTGTTCCCGCACTGGAAGCAAAATTTTCTTCCATTCGTCAATTTTCTGTTTCAACTGGTTCACGGATAGCTGGTGTTTTGCTGCCACTGTTTCGTCGCTTTGCCTGCGAAGCAAAATGTAATTGCCCTCTTCCCAGTAACCGGTTTCATTCACCTGGTAGTAATCGGCAAACAGATGGAACTCATCGCCTAACAGTTTTTGCAATTCTGGTTTTTGCCACACGTAGAATTTACCTTCTTCGCCTTCGCTGTCAGCATCCAGCGATGAGTAAAAGCCGTTTTCGGGCGAAAGCAATTCCCGTTTCAGAAATTCGATGGTTTGTTCCACCACTTCGCGGTACAGGGGCTTTTGTGTCTGCTGAAAAGCTTGGGCATAAACGCTTAGCAGTTGGCCATTGTCGTACAGCATTTTTTCGAAGTGCGGCACTTTCCACTGCGCATCGGTTGAGTAGCGCGCAAAGCCACCTCCAAGCTGGTCGTAAAGACCACCCATCGCCATTTTGTCGAGGGTATTTTCCACATGCTGCTGTGTTTCCTGGTCATGCCTTTGGTGTGCCCAGCGCAATAGAAACTGCAGGTTGTTGGGCATCATAAATTTGGGAGCGCCCTGGCTGCCACCTTCCTGCCGGTCGAAGTTTGGTTTCCAGCGTTGCACGGCAGCCTTTAGATGATCCAACTCTACCGGCTGACTGTTCTTGCTGATCGGGACCAGGTTGCTTTCGCGGATTCCTTCGCCCAGGCGTTCTGCATATTCCAGCGTTCGTTCCGGATGGTCGCGGTGATAGGCCTGTATTTGTTCCAGCGCGTTTACCCAGACTTCTTTTTGAAAATAGGTTCCTCCCCAGATCGGACGTCCGTCAGGCAGGGCGATGGCGTTAAGCGGCCAGCCGCCGCGTTGGGTCATCAGCTGTACGGCGCTCATGTAGATTTGATCCACGTCGGGCCGTTCTTCCCGGTCAACTTTAATGCACACAAAATGTTGGTTCATGACCCGGGCCACTTCCGGATCTTCAAACGATTCGTGCTCCATGACATGGCACCAATGGCAGGCGGCATAGCCAATACTGATGAGTAGCAACTTGTTTTCATCGCGGGCCTGTTTCAAGGCTTTATCGCCCCAAGGCATCCAGTTGACGGGGTTGTGCGCATGTTGTAACAGGTAAGGCGAGGTTTCGTGAATGAGTTCATTGGTATATTGATGTGCTTCCATAGCTTTCCGGTTCTCGTGTTTGTTTCGACTATAGAATCAAACAAGAGGGGGGTCTGAAAGTTTTTCCGCGACAAGCTTTGTGTTTTCTTTCCACCGGGAATCGAGAATAGGTGGGGTGACTACCCCAAAAATATTTCGCCCCGCAGGTAGGTTTTGGCGCTTCCGGCAATCAGCACCCGGTCACCTTGCAAGCGGCATTGAAGTTGGCCGCCCCGTGCAGAGATTTGCCTGGCCGACAAGTCTGTTTTTCCGAGCATCCCGGTCCAGTAAGGCATTAGCGTGGTATGTGCCGAGCCGGTTACCGGATCTTCGTCAATGCCAACGCCGGGCGCAAAAAAACGACTGACAAAATCCACTTCATTTCCCGGAGCTGTCGCGATGATTCCACGAGCGCCGGTTTGAGCCAACACGCCAAAATCCGGCTTGAGTTGTTCAATGTCCTCCTGCGTTTCGTAGACCATCAAATAGTCGGTCTTTCCCAAATAGCAATCTTTTGGCTTTTTCCCCAGCGCTTTCGTCAGTGCTGTGGGTTCTGCAATGGGACGAATGGCGTCCGCAGGAAAATTGAGTTCCAGCAAATCGCCTTTTTTCGTGACGGTCAATTCGCCGCTGCGGCTGCCAAACGAGATCGTATCTCTCGGATAAGCCGCTTCGTTGAATATAACATGGGCGCTGGCTAAGGTGGCGTGTCCACACAGGTCTACTTCGGATTTGGGCGTGAACCAGCGAATTTCGAAGCCCGCCTGGGTGGGCACAAAAAAGGCGGTTTCCGACAGGTTGTTTTCCAGGGCGATGGACTGCATGGTGGCATCGCTCAGCCATTCGGTTAATGGAACAACAGCGGCCGGATTTCCCTGAAATAGTGCTTCAGCAAAAGCATCAACTTGAAAAATAGGAAGTTTCATCAGTTAGAATTTTACGGTTAATTTGAGGTTTAATTTTCGGCTCGTCAGGTAATTCGGTACGGCAAACATGTCGCCACTGTGGCTGGAAACCCAAAAGTACGAAACCGTATTGTTGATGCCCAGCAGGTTGAGCACTTCCAGGCTCAGCCAAGAGTCTTTTACCTGGGCGAGCAGTTTGCTGCCTGTGCGGGTTTCGGGACCAATCAGGACTTTGGAGAATCCGATGTCCAAACGTCGGTAGGGCGGCATCCGGAACGTGTCCTGGTAACGCTCGCCATTGGGTGGTCCGGTTGGCAGGCGCGAGCCGTAAAAGGCTGCCAGATGCATTTTATAGCTCGGGTTTCCGGGGAAATAATCCTGAAAGAACAAGCTGAGGTTGAGGGTTTGATCCGTTGGACGCGGAATCCAGCCATGCCCGTCGCCTGCGATATTTTCCTTGGTTTGCAGCAGTGAAAGGCTGGCCCACGACTGCACGCCGCTCACAAATTCACCGTTTACCTTGAAATCCAGACCGGCAGCATAGCCCGTCGCTTGCTGATCGCCCAGATAGCGGATCTGCACATTGTCGATCTGGTAAGGGACCAAGTGCGAAAAGTTCTTGTAATACAATTCCGAAGTGATTTTAAACGGACGGTCCCAAGCCTGGAAAAGGTAATCGGAGCCCAACACGAACTGGCTTGACTTTTGCGCTTTTACGGCGGGATTGATGTTGCCATCGCGGTCTTTTAGCTCTTTAAAGAAGGCTGGTTGCTGATAACTTCCTCCGGACAGGCGAAACGCAAAATTGCTTTTCCAATCGGGGTAGTAGTTGATGGCAAAGCGGGGGCTCAGCAAAAACTCGTCGGTATAATCCCAGTAGTGAAAACGAAGTCCGCCCGTAAAGTACAGCTCGCCCTTGTTGATGGGAACGGAATAGGTATCCTGCAAATGGCCCGAAAAACGGCTGGTGCGCATTTGGTTGTTGGTGTTGATCACCCGGAAAAGCGTCACCTCCTGATCAGAGTAGGGGAGCGAGTAGCCGGTTGAGTCGCGCATTTCCCACTCATTCATCCGGTCGTGGATATCCTCTATCTGAAACTTGATTTCCCAATTTAGCAAGTGATTGGCGCTGTTGAACGCCCCTTTGTGAGAAAAGCTGTAAACCTTAGCGGATAATTTGTTTCGGGCATGATTCAGAAAGCTGCCCACGCCCAGGTTGAGAACGCTGTCGCCATGCGATTCGGAGGCAAGGTCGCGCTCCAGCTCGTTCAGATAGTAGTCACCCAGGATGTCGTAGTTCACTTCTTCGCGGGTCTGAAAAGCGGACACAATCCATTTCAGGTTGAGCTGGTTATTGGGATGGTAATTGGCCGACAGCGCACCAAGTGAGGTGGCAAAATGATCTTTTTCCTGTCCTTCAAAATAGATTTTGGTGTTGTAGGCTGTTTGAAAGGTACCAAAGGTTGTTTCCCGTGTTTCAGGTACGAAATGGTAATTGTTTCGGGCTACATTTCCCAGAAAGGACAAGTCAAACCGGTTGGAAAAATGGTAGGTGATGTAGGTTTGAACATCGATAAAGCTGGGATCATAGTCCCCTTGTTCATCCAGGCTGCCGAGTAAATAGCGGTTGGTTTTGTAGCGGACACCACCGATGTAGCTTAGCTTTTTGTTCTTGCTCAAATCTTCCACATGCATGGTCGCGCCCAGCAGGCTGACACTGGCGCTGCCGTTGAATGCTGTTGGCTTGCGGTATTTGATGTCCAGCACCGAAGCCATTTTGTCGCCATATTTGGCATCGAAGCCACCAGCCGAAAACTCAATGGTTGATACCATGTCCGGATTAATAAAGCTCAATCCTTCCTGCTGGCCCGAACGAACCAAAAACGGGCGGTAGATTTCAATGTCGTTCACATACACCAGGTTTTCGTCGAAATTACCGCCACGGACCGAATACTGTGAGCTCAATTCATTGTTGGACGAAACGCCGGGGAGGGTTTTGATCAGTGCTTCCACACCGCTGCCTGTGGCATCGGGAATGCTGTTGGTGAAGTTCGGATCGATTCGGTTCAGGTTGCCGTTTCTGCCTGGTCGGCCCGAAACCTGCACTTCGTCAATTTCTTCGGTATTGATGGTCATCTGAATCGTCAGTTCGACTCGGCCTTCGCGATTCACCCGAATCGATTTTTCCTGCGTGTGATAGCCGGTGTGCGAAAAAATCAGCATGATTTCCTGATTCGCCGGAACACGAAGCAGGTATTTACCCTGACGGTCGGTTACCGTGCCAATGGGAAGGTTTTTTATCGTCACGCTCACCAGTTCGATTGGTTGCCCATCTTCTCCGGAAACACTCCCGGAAACCGTTGCATTGCTTCGTTGTGCACATAATGGAGTGGAAAGAAACAGGCAAGTCAACAGGATGAGTAATGATTTCTCAGGTTTCATAGGATTCAATAGTTTGCTTTCTGCGGTCCGCCAGCCGGCGGATGGAACTCGCATTTCAATCATCTCCCTTTGTGTTTTGACGATGCTTGCTCGTTTCATGGAAACAAAAATAACACACTTTAATTGATATCAACTTGTTCCATTTTGATTAAATTGTGCTCAGCTTCCTATTTTGTTAATTTTTAAAGCTCATTATGGAACGACGCGATTATCTGATGCATCAAATACAGGAAATGGGCGCTTTTTTGGCACGATTGATTCTTCGCCTGAAAGAAGCGCATCAGCCCTCTGCACAAATAAAAGCTGTGAGGGCGGAATTGGAGCGTGAATTAGACCTGAAGTTAAATGAGGTCCTTTTTCTGGAAGATTCGTCTTTCAACGAGGTGCTGGAAGGGAAACTGCTGTCGCACGGGAATATGGAGCATTTTGCTTCCTTGTTGGAGCAACTCGGAGACGTCGCTTTGGAGGATGAGACATTTTTACGCCAGCAGGTATATTATCACAAGGCCTTGGTTTTACTGGAGTATGTTGAGCAAAAGAGTCAAAACTATTCGATGGAGCGGCAACAAAAAATTGCTGACATTCGTATGCGGTTGAACAATAACTAATGTTTTCCTTATGAAGAAGCCCTCAAAATCATTGAAGAAATACCGTGTTGAACTCGTTGGTTTGGTGACCAGAAGCAATGAAATTTTCGAAAAACAGCTTTCCTATATTAGCGCCGGCGCAATTGCTGTTTCGATGGCTTTTGTCAAAGATATTACCGGTAACGTAGCCACCACGAGTTTTAAAGCTTTGCTTGTTGTAGGCTGGGGATTTTTGGTGGTGACTTTGTTGATTAATTTGCTGTCGCATATCTGGGCAAAAAATAAGCATAACAAAACCATCGGGGAGATTGATGCCGGAAAATACAGTCGCGATCACGCGCTTCGTCGGTTAAAACAGATTAATCTGATGAATGGGTTTACGGTAGCGACGTTGGTTCTTGGGATTATTTTAATTGTGCTTTTTATGACGTTAAATTTATAGCTATGGAAGATCAACTGGCAAATAATGACGAATTGAATCGATCGATTCAGGATGATAAGCAAGGTGAGATTGTAGACAAAGGGCTTGGTGGTTCCACGCCGCCGACGGGAAAGACGGACCAAAAACCGGTCGATCGTGGTCTCGGAGGATCGACTCCACCAACGGGCGATTACGCTGACTGAAATAGGTGCAGCAATCCTTCCTCCAGCCTGAACTCAGCGATTTCAATGCCTGCATCCTTTAAAGCGGCGATAAATCCTTCATTCATCATGCGTCCGGCCATCAGTGGAAATTCGAGCAGGGCCGGATAGTTTTCTTCGTTCGCAGGATGTTGAAAAAATTCGATGCAGGAGCTAACACTGGTTGAAAGGTAAATTCGGCAAGCCATTGGTCGGGCAGCGTACACCGAACAGGTGCCGTCTTTCAGCAGCGGACAAGGGCTTTTGTGATTCAGCAACGATTTTTCGTCCAGTTTCGATGTCGTTTTATTTTTGGCAGCCGCATCCTTTTGGATCTGCTCAATACCGGGTAATTCGACGTGATTTCGGATGAAATTTCCGAGGTAGTGTAATTCATAGGAGTTGGCAAAAACAGCCTGATGGCAACAATAGCTGCACCCTTTTTTGCAGTGAACCGGCCGGTTTTGTTTTTGAGCCATGACCGCCAACGAATCAATCAGTTGGTCAATCGCCAGGTACAGTTGATCCATGGCCCGAAATAAATCAGCTTCCTTGTAGTCATTTTTTGCGGCTTCTTCTCCCAGTCGGTAACCATCGTTGTAAAAGAGCTGTTCGTATTCTGATCGACTTAAATTCATCTTGCAATAAATTTTGCTGCAAGTTAGCCAAATGAATTTGAATAATGGCTTCGTCGCAATCAGCCTTGTTTTATCGATGAATTCCATCGGTTGATCGGAAAAATAGCTTGTTTATGGGAAGCTTTATTTTTATTTGTCGGTATAATCCAGTAAAAAGAAAACAATGGAAATTCACCGGTTAACCGATCAGTTGATGAAGGTCTGGTATCAATCCACAGAGGAGAAACCCGATTGGGGCTGTTCGCATGGCGTGGCAGAAAAGAAGTTTCGGGAAGCCACTGTGGAGCAGTTCTTCCAGTCGATGAAAAAGCTGGAATCCGATGTGCTTCCGGTTTATGCTGAACCCGATTTTTTGGATGAACTGGTTTTGGCACAACTGCGCGATTTGTTTTTAAACGCGTTTTCGTACCGGCTGGAAGAGATTGACCAAATGTTTTCTCCGGAGATGATGCGGTCGACAAAAACCTTTGTGAAGCAGGTTTGGAGTTTTGATCCGCAGTTGCCGATGGACAGCGTTTTTCAAGCTTGCCGGAATGTATGGATCATGAATGGCTTGCAGCTCATTTTGGGGCGGCGCGTAGAAATGACCCCGGCCATTTTTGCCTACAGCATGCTGTATCCTTATACCGATAATTTTGTGGACGATCCGCTTATCTCGACAGCTGAAAAACTGGCGTTCAGCCACCGTTTTGCCAGTCGGCTGGCCGGAAAACCGGTTGATCCGATGAATCATCAGGAGCAAAAAATCTATCAGATGGTTGAGCAGATTGAAGGCCAGTACGACCGGCAGCGGTATCCTGGTGTCTATGATTCGCTACTGGGGATTCACCGGGCGCAGACCGAGAGCATGCAGCTATTTAAACAAAATACGATGTCGGAAGAAGATGCCCTGCGGATTTGCGTGGCCAAAGGAGGGGCCTCCGTTTTAGCTGATGGGTATTTAATTGCCGGCGACCTGACTGAAGAAGAAAAGGTTTTTCTCTTCGGTTACGGCGCCTACCTGCAATTGCTGGACGATATCCAGGATGTGAAAGAGGATTTGGCGGATGGGGTGATGACGGCATTTTCAAACGTTGCGCAAACGCAGAAACTCGACCGGATGGTTTATAAAACCTATCACTTTGGAGAGCAGGTTTTGAGTGCTTTGAAAGCCTTGTTGGATCGGACTGAGATGGACTTTAAAGCCTTACTGCAGAAAAGCATCTTGTTATTTTTTGTTGAGTCGGTGGCGGTTGACGAGCAGTTTTATACCCCGGAATTTCAGGATGAGCTTGAACTTGTGTCGCCATTGTCATTTGCTTTTGTCCGGTCCAAGCGAACCCTGTTTACCCCGCAGAAGCACCTGTTGCTGGGAAAACTGGAAAAGTTGGCTTTCGTTGCCCAGCGTAAACGAATCCTAACGGCAGGCAATTAGCTCTTTGTTTGATCATTCGCCTTGGGTGGGGTTTTTTTCTGAATCCTTGATGCGCCATCAAGACGGTGCACAAGCGACTATCATCCATCAATGGACATCATGGCCAATCAATGGGGGGCGTGAGACAAAAATTCGATCAGGAGTTTTTTCTGCGCAGATTGGAACGACGATCTCCCACTTTTGCTTCGACAGGCAAAAGCCTGATGATCTTGATTGACTGCGCCTCTTCAGATTTGGCTGCTTCAATTTGTTTTGATTTGAAGTGGATGGCAGCGACAGCCAGGAAGCTCGAAGCCAGTAGCAAAACGAACCCAGTTGTAATATCAACATACAATGGAAGGGTTAAGGCCAGCATCGTAAAAAAGATGGTGTAGCCAAAAAGCAAGCAGCTGGCAGCCAGATGCGGCAGCCCGGCCTTGATCAATAAATGGTGGATGTGATTGGTGTCTGGCGAAAAGGGTGATTTTTTGTGGTAGATGCGAATGGCAAATACCCTGATGGTATCGGTAACAGGCACAATTAACAAGCCGATAACCATCAGCGGAGCGTGGTTGAAGTGGAACGGTTGCGCCACGGACGCATTCAATTCATTGAATGTAATTGCAATCACTCCAAGGATGACCCCCAAAATGAGTGAGCCGGTATCGCCCATGAAGATCTTATTCTTATCGCTAAAAAGGTTAAATCTCATGAATGCCAGTAGGCTGGCAGCCACTGCCGTGCTTATAATGGCATATCCCAAAGCTCCAACGCCGTAAAACCATAATCCTGTGACAGAACAAACCAATACGCCAATTCCAGCTGCCAATCCGTCAATTCCGTCAATTAAATTGATCGCATTAATAAGGAAGAGGAAAATGAGTGCCGTCAGCGGAATGCCGAACCATGTGGGAAGCTCGTTTATGCCGAACAAGCCATAGGCATGTGTAATTTGAAAACCACCCATAACGACAAGCAGGAATGAAGCCGCTACCTGGACCAGGAATTTTTTCCGGGCTGAAATCACCAGCAGATCATCTTTCAATCCAATAAAAAACATCATGATGATGGCAGCATAAAGAAACCGAAGTTCAGTCAGTTTTATGTCAGGAAGAAAAATCAGCGTACTGATATTTACGCCAATGAAAATTCCAACACCTCCCAGCGTGGGGATAACAACGGTATTTAATTTTCGTTGATTGGGGACGTCCATTAAATTTTTAGCTCTGGAAACCCGAACAATTGGGGGGATAACGATGTACGTTATCATGAAGCTAATCACAATGTTTGATAGTAATGTAAAGTCCACGCGATCTGGTTTTGAATTAAATTGTTACAAAATTAACAAATAATATGACCAGTCATTAAATTATGTGTTTTATTTCATGAGCTGTGCATTTTGGGGCCTAAAACCCCTTGAAACTCCGACGAACGAACTTTTGGCCCCTTAGAAACGATAAAAATGGAGGTCGTTTTGTCCCGTTTTTTGATCAATAGTTTAAGTTTATTGTAAAGTGGACGCGTATTTTCGTCAATAAATCGGCTGAGCCGAATTTGAATGTAGATTTTGGCTTATTCTGACCGGGGAGGTCGATTAATTCCCCGGCCTTTTTGTTGGGGAGAGCCGGATTTTTAATAATTTCAAAGGTTTAAATTTAATCACGTTTGAAACGAGGATCACAAAAGCATGCCTGGCTGTAGGCCGAAGTGTTCTGCTTGTTTCTGCAAAATCGAAGCCAATGGAAAATCTGGATGCCATTTCCCTGTCCTCAATTTATAAACGCAAGAAAAGCGACCGCGATATTTTTGAGGAACTGATGCCCACGAAAGTCAAGGAAGTTTTGCTGGTAGCCACACTCTATGACAGTTATTCGATCGTTCGCGAGGGGCAGTTTACCGACAAGATTTTTGGCGAATTTCTGCAATTGAATTTGTATACCTACCCTCGCTTTACCAGTGTCAACTCCGAAGAGGATGCCTTGAAAACGATGAAGGAACGGGACTTCGACCTGGTGATCATTATGGTCGGAGTCGACAAGGATATTCCGGTGAAAATGGCGGATGTATTGCATGAGGCCAAAGGGAATGTTCCGATTCTCTTGTTGGTTAACAACAATGGTGACCTTCGATATTTTCAGGAAGCGGCCAACCAGTTTGATTCCATTGATCGTGTGTTTGTGTGGAATGGCAATTCCAACGTGTTTCTGGCCATGGTCAAATACATTGAAGACAAGAAAAACATCGAGGCGGATATTAAGAACGGAAATGTACGCATGATTTTGTTGGTGGAAGACTCCATTCAGTACTATTCGCGCTACCTGCCGATGTTGTACACCAATATTATGACCCAGACTCAAAACCTGGTTCAGGACGAGTCAAACGACGACTTGCACATGATTTTAAAGATGCGGGCCCGGCCCAAGGTGATCTTGGTCAGTAACTACCAGGAAGCAATCGAGATGCTGAACAAATACCGGGATTACTTGCTGAGTGTGATTTCGGATGTTCGTTTTACACGCAATGGAATGGATGACCCGGAAGCAGGCATTGAACTGCTCAAGTATGTGAAGCAAATTATGCGGTTTCCGGTACCCTTTCTGCTTCAAAGTCACGATGTGAACAATGCCGTGCGCGCCCGGGAAATCGGAGCCGAGTTCATTAACAAAAACTCGGAAGCTTGTCGATGGATATTCATAATTTCATCTACAAGCGGTTGGGTTTTGGAAGTTTTGTCTTTAAGGATCTGTCCGGAAACCCGATAATGGTTGCCCGTAACCTGCAGGAATTTCAGGAAATGTTCAAGTTGATTCCCGATGAAGCATTGTCGTATCATGGAAAACGCAATTCATTTTCGACCTGGCTCATGGCCCGTGGTGAGATCAATATTGCCGAGCAGTTGCTGCCTTATCGTTTCGAAGATTTTAAGAGTGCCGATGAGCTGCGCAAATTCTGCCTCGATGTGTTCGAGCGGGTACGGGTGAAGAAGATGCGGGGCCGGATTATCAATTTTGATTCGGCCATCGTTGACAGCGACCGCTACATTATACGCATGGGAAAAGGTTCCTTGGGAGGTAAAGGGCGTGGCATGGCTTTTATGAGCAACTTCATTGAAAATATTGACTTCAAGAAAATTATTCCCAATATTAATATTCGCATTCCGGCAACGGCTGTGATTGGCGCGATTGAGTTTGATAAATTTTTGGAACTCAATAATCTTTACGAAGAGATTTACAGCAACAATGATTACGAGCACATCAAGGCCATTTTTCTTGAATCACATTTGAGTGAAGGCTTAAAAGCCAAGTTGTTTCGCTACATCGAGGTGATGAAAGTGCCTCTGGCTGTGCGTTCTTCAGGTTTGTTTGAAGACTCGCTGCTTCAGCCTTTTTCGGGGGTTTACGCGACTTATTTGTTGCCGAACAATCACCCGGATAAGTACGTGCGTTATCAGCAACTGATCAATGCTGTAAAGCTGGTGTATGCCAGTATCTTTACGGAGTCGGCCATCTCCTATTTCGATGCGGTCAATTATAAGATTGAAGAGGAAAAAATGGCGGTCATTATCCAGACGGTTGTCGGGCATGAGCATGAAAAAAGATTCTACCCATCCATCAGTGGGGTGGCTCAATCATACAATTATTATCCTGTGTCCTATATGAAGCCGGAAGATGGCTTTGCCGTAGCGGCTATCGGGCTGGGAATGTATGTTGTTGGCGGTGAGCAAGCCTTCCGGTTTTGTCCAAAATATCCAACCATCAATCCCACCTTGGTTCGTGATCAGGTGCGTGATTCCCAAAAGGAGTTTTATGCCTTGGATATGTCCAATCCGAATGTGAATATTGTCATTAACGGTGAAGATGCAGCCATTCAAAAATTCAAAATCAGGGAAGCCGAGCACGATGGATTTCTTCAGCATTGCGCGTCGGTTTATGATCTGGAAAACGACAGCCTGGTTCCGGGGATCGATATGAAAGGGCTACGGGTGATTGATTTCGCCAATATTTTGAAATACAATTACATTCCGCTGGCCGATACCCTGCGTTTTTTGTTGCGCTTATTCCGTGAGGCGATGGGCTCACCGGTTGAAATGGAATATGCCGTTGATTTGGAAAAAGGAGATGATGGCTTGCCTACTTTTTACCTGCTTCAGATTAAACCACTGATCCGACGGGAAGAACAATTGCGGATCGATTTGGGAGAGGTTGACGCCGGCAAGGTGGTCCTTTTTGCGCGTCAGGGCATGGGCAACGGGGAAGTGTTTGGGGTCCGCGACGTTGTGTTCGTGGATCCCGCGAAGTTTGATAAGATGCACACCCGGGAAATAGCCCGGGAAATTCATCAAATGAATAAGAAAATGGATTCCGAAGATCAGGACTACATCCTGATTGGGCCGGGACGGTGGGGGACAAAAGATCAGTATACAGGCATCCCGGTTATTTGGTCACAAATTTCGCGTGCCCGCATTATCGTTGAAATGGGCTTACCCGATTTTCCATTGGATGGTTCATTGGGCTCACACTTCTTTCACAACGTCACATCCATGAATGTGGGCTATTTCTCCGTTAAACATGGCTCGCAAGGCGAGAAAATCAACATGGAGATCTTGAATGAACAGCCGATCGTGGAGGAACTAAACTTTGTAAAGCACGTTCGTTTCGAACACGATCTAAGCATCCTGATGGACGGACGAAACCGTCAGGCGCTCATTAGCATCGGTGAGCCATCCGGTTGACCCAGCTTTTTTGCCGAAGAAAAAGAAAATAAAAAAGGGTGTCGGTCAAAACCAACACCCTCAGAATATGGTGGTACCCCTGGAATTAGGCTTCGTAGGTGCTTACTCCTGCCGTTTCAGCCGAGCGGTCAACCTTTTTAATCAAGCCTTGAAGTACTTTTCCAGGGCCAATCTCCGTAAATAAAGTGGCGCCGTCGGCCAGCATATTTTGGGCCGTTTGCGTCCATTTTACCGGTGCTGTTAATTGAGCAATCAGGTTTTCCTTGATGGTTTCGGCGTCGCTTACCGGTTTTGCGTTCACGTTTTGGTAAACCGGGCAAAGCGGCGTGCTGAATGTGGTGGCCTGAATCGCCGCAGCCAATTGTTCGCGGGCGGGCTCCATCAGCGGAGAGTGGAATGCACCTCCAACTGGAAGCTTTAGTGCACGTTTCGCTCCTTTTTCGGTCAGAATTTCGCAGGCTTTGTCGATCCCTGCAATCGAGCCGGAAATCACCAGCTGTCCGGGACAATTGTAGTTGGCCGGAACAACGACTTCATCAATTGATGCGCAAACTTCTTCCACCACTTCATCTTCCAGGCCAACAATGGCAGCCATGGTAGAAGGTTCCAGTTCGCAGGCTTTTTGCATGGCCAGTGCCCGTTGCGACACCAGGCGGAGGCCATCTTCAAAGTTCAATGTGCCGTTGGCCACCAAAGCCGAAAATTCGCCCAACGAGTGTCCGGCAACCATTTCCGGTTTAAAGTCGGTCAGCGTTTTGGCTAAAATTACGGAATGCAGGAAAATGGCTGGTTGCGTTACTTTGGTTTGCTTGAGGTCGTCGGCAGTACCTTCAAACATGATATCGGTGATGTTGAACCCAAGTATTTCATTGGCTTTGTCAAACAATTCTTTGGCAAGCGGCGAGTTTTCGTACAGGTCTTTTCCCATTCCGGGAAACTGGGCGCCTTGCCCTGGAAATACATATGCTTTCATAATAAACACATTTAAGTTAAAATCGCGGCAAAGTTAAAATGATTTTCGTGGTGTGAAAAGCATTTGAAATGATTGAACTGAAAACGCCTGACTTTTTAACACTTGCCATCGACTATTGAAATTGAATGTTCAATAGTTTGTCCATCAGCGATAAAACGAGGCTTGGTAGTTTGTTTCATTGCCTTTGTTATCTGTGACGATCAGCTTCAGGCTGTGATTTTTTCCGAATTGAAAACGCTCCCTATCAAAGTGGTAGGCAATCAACTTGCTTTTCGCGTCGTATTCAAACAAAACCCATTGCCCGTCAATTTCTCCCCGGAAGGTATCGATCCCCGAGAAGTCATCATCAATCTTGAAGCGGATCCTGTTTTGTTCGGTCAGCTGGTTCTTATTCGCGATGCTCAGTGGCTGAACGGTCGGCGGGATGGTATCGACACTAATGGCAAAGGTTCCCAGTTGTCGTACCCGTGCCATGACCCAGCCATTTTCATAGTCTCCACCCATCGACCATTTCTTTCCACTTTTGTCATCAATTACGGCAATGAGCGATTTGCTCTTTAACCCTTCGGGCACGCCATCGGCCTTTAACTTTAGCAGATAGGCGTTATGGACCGGCGTGCGATCGTTGTGCAGCTGGTAAAGCGGAGAATAATACAGATTGTTCGCTGGTTTGGTGTCGTAGTCCAGCTTGAAATCAGCGTAGAACGTTCCGGGCATAAAGGAAGCTTGAAGATTGGCTGTTTCAAACGCTTCTTTCTGATCATGGCGGATCAATCGCCCTGGTTTTTCCTTCGGGCTAAGGGCCAACTTTTTTGATTGCACACGAAATGACAGGGTGCTGGTGTTGCCATAGACATCGTTGATTTCGTAGCTGATTTGGTGCATTTGTCCATCGGACAGGCTCACAACGCCGCGGTTCACCAACAAGGGATAGTTATTTAGCCGGTTTCCAGGATCAACCCAACTTTTTTGCAGGCGGCGGTGGTGTTGCCGGTAATGGTTGTAGTCGATGTGGCTGTTTAGAAAACGGGTTTCAGCAAAACTCAGTTCATTCATCAAGAAGGTGTAAACCGGCTCTCCGTCAACAGCCAGTTTAATTTCATAAATACCGCATTTGCTCCAGCTTCCGTCCAGGTAATCCAGCGCCTGCAGGCCAAATCCAATGTCGCCATAGACCGAAAGGGTTGGATTTCCTTTCAAATGATAGGCGCCGTCGTAATAGACCGTCTCCAGGAGCCGCTCGCTGGTCGCTCCGGCTACGTGGGCATCATCAGAAAGGGGATAAATGGCCGCAGACAAAATTTTGGGACTCATCTTGTCGATGACCGGAAATTGGAATCGTAATGGATTGAGCGGATTCTGACTTTCGGTATTGCGAATCTCAAAGTGGAGGTGCGGACCGCCTGAGCTTCCGCTATTGCCGCTGAGCCCGATTTGTTCGCCTTTTTCAAACCAAAACGTTCCTTTTGGAACCGGCAGGTCAACAGCGAATGATTCCTGCTCATATTGGATTTTGCGGGCATAGGCCTGAATATCTTCGCGGAAGCTTAACAGATGTCCGTAAACGGTTGTTTTCCCGTTCGGATGATCCAGGTACAGGGCCAATCCAAAGCCCGATGGAGAAATGTAGATGCGGGAGACTTCTCCGGCAGCGGCAGCATAAACCGGTAATCCGGTTTTCCCCTGCGTTTTAATATCAATCCCGGAATGAAAATGATTGGAGCGCAATTCGCCAAAACTACCTGATAGCAGGATCGGAATATCAACCGGCGAACGAAAGTATTCACGATCAGGAGCTTGACTGGAAGCTGCAAGAGAAATCAGAAGAAATGAAATCAGAAAACGAATACGCATAAAGAAATTAATTAGTGTTTTGAGTCTAAAACTGAGTAAGGGACGAATTGTTGTATGGCAGGTTGTAATCAGCAAAATAAAACTATCTTCGTATTAACTATCGGGCAAAAATATTAATTTTGTCGAAGAAAGCATGCAGAAATGACAGAGCAGGATCAATATTTAATTGATGAATTTAAGACAAGACTCAGGCTGCTAATTAGTAAGCAAAACAGCATAAAAAATGAAAACAAACACCTGCTTGATCAGGTAAGAAGCCTTCAGGAGGAATTGTCTAAAGTTCGAAAAGATCATGCGTTGCTGGTCGAAAAATACGAAAATCTAAAGGTAGCAAAAGTTTTTATTGCTTCGGAAGACGAAAAACAGAATGCGAAGCAAACGATAACAAAAATAGTGCGGGAAATTGATAAGTGTATTGCTCAACTGAATGTGTAGCAGATACAGAACGAGATGACGAATAAGCTTTCAATAAATATCAACATCGATGGTCGGATTTATCCGTTGACCATTGTAAGGGAAGACGAGGAGAAGTACAGGAAAGCTGCGAAAATACTCAATGAAATACTTCTTCAGTACAAAAAAAAATATGCCGACCACGATCAGAAGGATTTTCTTGCGATGGCTGCTTTTCAGTTTGTATTGAAGAATCTGGAGTTGGAGGAACGAGTGGATGAGTCTCCTTTTATTGAAGAAGTTAAAGAACTTAACGAAGTGTTAGGGGATTATTTGTCGATAAACGAATAAAACAGATCGAATCGTTGAAGCCCGCTTTTGATTCAGTCCCAAAAGAATTATATCTTGGGAGTGGATTTTCAGGCAGGCTTTTTTTGTTTAATTATATATAACGTAATACTTATTTGAAATGGAAATTATATACGCTATTTCTGGATTTCTGCTTGGAGGTGTGCTTTCCTATTTTCTATGGGATCGGGCACTGAAAAGCAAGAAGAGGAAAATTATAAAGGAGGCCGAAGCTGAAGGCGAAGTCATTAAGAAGGATAAAATCCTACAGGCGAAGGAAAAGTTCTTGCAGTTGAAAACGGAGCACGAAATGTTCATCAACGAGAAGAATAATAAAGTGGGATTGCTGGAGAGTAAACTGAAGCAAAAGGAAGGTGCCTTTTTACAACGGCGCGATGAGCTGCAGCGGAAGGTGAAGGAATTTGAGCAGACGAAGAAAGAAACGGACACCATTCGGGAAAACCTGACCAACCAGTTGAACATGGTTCAGCAAAAAGAAGAGGAGTTGGGAAAGATGCACCGCCAGCAGGTGGAGCAGTTGGAGGCTATTTCAGGTTTGTCTGCCGAAGAAGCCAAGAACCAATTGGTCGAGTCATTGAAGGGGGAGGCCCAGACGGAAGCCATGTCTTTTATCAATGAGATCATGGAAGAAGCGAAGCTTACAGCCAACAAGGAAGCTAAAAAGGTGGTGGTAAAAACCATTCAGCGCGTGGCTACCGAAACGGCGATCGAAAATTCAGTGACGATTTTCCACATCGAAAGCGATGAAATTAAAGGACGGATTATTGGTCGTGAAGGACGCAACATCCGGGCATTGGAGGCTGCAACCGGCGTTGAGATTATTGTCGATGACACACCGGAAGCCATCGTTCTTTCGGGTTTTGACCCGGTACGCCGCGAAATTGCCCGATTGGCCTTGCATCAATTGGTCACAGATGGTCGCATTCACCCGGCACGGATCGAAGAAGTGGTTTCGAAGGTGAAAAAACAGGTGGAAGAAGAAATCATAGAAACGGGTAAGCGAACAGCCATTGATTTGGGCGTTCATGGCTTGCATCCGGAGTTGGTTCGTATGATTGGTAAAATGAAGTACCGTTCCTCGTACGGTCAAAACCTGTTGCAACACTCGCGTGAGGTGGCCAACCTTTGCGCCATCATGGCTTCGGAGTTGGGCTTGAACACCAAATGGGCCAAGCGGGCAGGCTTATTGCATGATATTGGTAAGGTGCCCGAAGATGAGCCGGAATTGCCACACGCCGTGTTGGGTATGAAACTGGCTGAAAAGTTTAAGGAAAAGCCGGAGATTTGCAACGCCATTGGAGCTCACCACGATGAAGTGGAGATGCAATCGTTGCTGGCCCCGATCGTTCAGGTTTGCGATGCGATTTCCGGGGCTCGTCCTGGTGCGCGCCGCGAGGTTGTGGAGTCGTACATTAAGCGATTGAAGGCACTCGAAGATTTAGCCCTTTCGTATCCGGGAGTTCTGAAAACCTACGCCATTCAGGCCGGACGTGAGCTCCGGGTCATTGTAGGCAGTGATAAAATTTCAGATAAAGAATCAGAGCAGTTGTCCTACGATATTGCCAAGCATATCCAGGATGAGATGACCTACCCGGGACAGATCAAAATTACGGTTATTCGCGAGTTGCGGGCCGTTAATTACGCGAAATAATTCGAAGTCAATATGATAACAATAAAAAAGGAAGTGATTTTCACTTCCTTTTTTTATTGTCTGTTGTTGTTTAGATCTCTACCAAGTCGTTTTTCAGGGCATAAATAATGACTTCGACAATGTTTTTGGCATTGGTCTTCTCCATGAGACTGGCACGGTGTTTTTCCACCGTCCGGTCTGAAATTGAAAGCTGGTCAGCGATGATTTTAATCGGCAGTCCTTTGCAGGATAAATTAAGCACTTCCTGCTCTCTTTTGGAAAAGACCGACTTGGCCACCAAGGTTGACGTTCCGTATTGTTGGCTGCCTCCGTTTGCACTGTCAAAGGCTTTGTGGAGTTTGTGGGCCAAATTCCCTGAAATATGTACTTTTTCTTCTTCGAGTATGCTGACAAGCTTTTTGTATTCAAGCTGTGCCGAGTCACTTGGCTGCTCAGTGTGAGCCAGCAAGCCGATCAGCAGGGTGAATCCGTTGTCCTTTTGACTTGGCGAAACATGCAGAATAAATGTTTCTTTGGAACCTGATGCCGTTTTAATTTGAATTTCCTGCTGAAAGTTGCCACTCAATCCGTTGGCACATTTCATGATCTTACTCTCAATTTTTTTGTATTGTTTTGGGGTGACTAATTGGTCGAAGGTAATTTTTTTGATCTCCGATTCGGTCAAGCCGGTAATCTCCATAAAGGCCTGGTTGGTTTCATAGATGGTCTCTCCATCAAACACAAAAACCCCGTTGGGCGATAGATTCAACAGCGTTTTATAATCATTCTTACCGATATTGACCAATTTCTCATATTTGTCAAGTCTGACTTTGATTGATTTCAGCAGGTCTGCATTTTCAAATGGTTTCACAATGTAGTCATCAACGCCAAGTTCCAGGCCAAAGCGAATGTCGTTCAGTTGTGATCTTCCGGTAATGAAAATAAAGGGAATCCGACTGGTCAGTGAACTGTCCTTAAGGATATTATAAACCTGGTAGCCATCAATTGGCTTCATGTTTATGTCGCACAAAATTAAATCGGGGCAATATTCATAAGCTTTCTGGATGCCTTCGGCACCCGTACTGGCAATATCAGCTTCGTAGTTGTTTATGGATAAAACGTTCTTTAAAGTCTTACTCAAAGCTAAATCATCTTCTATAATCAATATTTTCTTAGCACTCATCCAAAAGAATTTTTAGTTTGACTTTAGTACCTTTTTTTATTTCACTGGTGATTTCAATTTCGCCATCCAGGCATTTGATTGCCTTCTGGGCGATCGAAAGACCCAGTCCCGTGCCACTTAGCATTTTTACATTGTTGCATCGGTAAAAGGGCATGAAAATTAATGATGTTTCCTCAGGGGGAATCCCAACGCCCTGATCTTCAATTTCAATCGTCAGGTGTTGATTTTCCAGATTCATTTTTACAAGAACCTCTTTGGCTGAAAATTTGTAAGCGTTGTCCAAAAGATGAATTAAAACCTTGGTTAACAAGTCCCGGTCTGTACAAACTTGCTTTTGTTTGAATCCGGGGTCGATTTTAATCCGGTCCGATTGATAGAACGAGGTGTTACGTTTGTTCAAAACGTTTTCAACCAGTTCATCTAACTGGAAGACCGTCGCATTTTTTCGAAGTTCTTGCTTGTTGGCCAGATTTAAAAAGTGGATTCCATCCAGGAATTTTGTGACTGAGTGTAGGGCTTCCTCGCATAGCTGAAAAGTTTCGGCGCGAATTGTGGGCTCCAGATTCAGGTTATTGCTCTTTAGTAATTGTAAATTCGATCTTAGAATGGTCAGAGGAGTCCTTAACTCATGCGACAAGGAGCTGATAATTTGACTGATATTTTGATCTGAGGAATAGTCCATTTTAATCTGTTCTAATCGTTTTTATTTACTAATTGTTTTTGTTGGTTTTTTACCTGACCAATGTTTGCAATGCCAATCGGTTATACAAGTTAAATGATATTATTTTATAAACATCAATCTTTTTGATTTATTTCATGAATGGCACTTTTCAAGCCCTTTTTGACGCGATCTCTCCTACGAGCTACAAACTGAAAAAGCGATTTACCTGAAGGTTTCAACGATTATCATGGGTTTAGAAATTATTCAAATAAACGCAAAATAGATGAATATGTTTGTCAGAAGGCAAAAAAAATGGATTATTGAATCGTTACCAAATCGTTAGCTGAACGCTGCGGTTTGTGAATTGCTGTTGGTTTTATGCGGATCCGGTCTTGGTGGTTTCCGGTGCATTTCAGTTGGTTTTTCGCGACGATGACGCTCGAATAATCAGTTCGGTGGGCATTGTGATGGTTTGGTAAGTTCGGGGAAGTTCCTTGTTCTCAATTTCGTTTATGATGAGCTCAGCTGCTTTTTGTCCCATTTCCTGAGCGGGTTGTTTGAGGGTTGAAATGGAGGGGGTGACAACCTCAGAGAAAGGCTCGTTGCTAAAGCCGACAATGCCAAAGTCTTCGGGAATTCGTATTCCCTGCGATTTGAGATAAACAATCATACTGAGGGCTGAGGTGTCGTTCCCGCAAAAAACAGCATCGGGCGGGTTTTTCAGGTCCAGCAATTGCTTAATGGCTTGTTGCCCGTCCATTCGGGTCAGCCGGTTACAAATGATCAGCTCGTTTTCGATCGGCATCTGATTCTTTTTCAGAGCCGATTTGTATCCTTCCATGCGGTCGTGATAGGTGTTCAGAACGGTTGGTCCTGCCAAATGAGCAATGCGCTGGTAGCCTTGATCGATCAGATGTTGGGTGGCTTTATAACCGCAGGCAAAGTCGTCAACAATTATTTTGTTGGCATTTAACTGGGGGGCAATCCGGTCGAAAAATATCAAGGGAATATTTTTGTCAGCAAACATTTGGAAATGTTCAAAATCACTGGTTTGCATACTTAGCGAGGTGATTAGCCCGTCTACCCGGTTCGAAAACATGGAATTCACAATTTGTTTTTCCTTTTGCAGTAAATCTTTCGATTGTGAGATAATGACGTTGTAGCCTGCTTCAAAAGCAACGTCTTCCACACCACTAATAAAGGTGGAGAAGAAATGACGATTGATCAGGGGCACGACGATTCCGATCGTGTGGGTTTTCTGCGTCCGCAGGTTCGATGCAATGGTGTTCGGCTGATAGCCCAACTTTAGCGCCAGCGATTTAATTTTATCTTTGGTTGACTTGCTAATCCGCGGGTTGTCATTTAAAGCCCGCGATACGGTTGAAGCAGAAATCTTCAATTCGCGTGCAATATCGTGAATGGTGACTGATGTTTTTCGATCCATTTTTTTTGTTCAAATCGGATGATGACCGGCGCCGCCCTCGAACGTGCCCGGTTACTAATCTACAAAGATGACAATTATTTTTCAATTCAAGTGAAAATATCGTGCAATCGATTGCATTTTTGTTTTGTTTGTCATAGATTTGTAGTTCTAAACCGACTAAAAATAGAACAATGAAAATGAAGCAACTCCTTTTTTCCGTATTTGTGATGTCAATGCTTGCCGCTTGTACGCAGCAGGAAGCCAACGAAACCAGTTTAGTAGATAGACTTTCAAACCAGTTGAAAGTTCTGGTGGAAGCTACCAACCAGTCAGAAAAGGTTCCCAGATCATGGAACGCAGAAGACGGGTACAAGATGATTGGCGAGCGCGATTGGTGTAGTGGTTTTCCAGCGGGATCGTATTGGTACATGTATGAGTTGACCAATGATGAACAATGGAAAAATTGGGCTGTTGAAAATACTGAGAAGTTGGACGGCGTTCAGTATTACACAGGCACGCACGATCTTGGTTTTATGGTGTTTTGCAGTTACGGGAATGCATACCGCTTAACGGGGGATGAAAAATACAAAGAGGTGATTATTGAGGCCTCGGAGAGTTTGATTACCCGATTTGATTCGGTGACCGGTTGTATCAAATCATGGGATCACGGTTCCTGGGAATTTCCGGTGATCATTGACAACATGATGAATTTGGAGATGTTGTTCTGGGCATCCGAACAAACCGGCGATCCAACATATCGCGACATCGCCATTACGCATGCCAACACCACCTTGGAACATCATTTTCGCGAGGACATGAGTTCCTACCATGTCGTGGATTACGACTCCATTACCGGCGAAGTGAAAGGCAAGCAAACGCACCAGGGGCTTGGTGATGAAACGGCCTGGGCACGTGGTCAGTCGTGGGGATTGTACGGGTATATCCTTTGCTACCGCGCGACCAAAGACCCGGTTTACCTTGGAACGGCGGTAAAAATTGCCGATTTCATTGTTCCGAGATTACCGGAAGATGGGATTCCTTTTTGGGATTATGATGATCCGAAAATTCCGGAGACTAAAAAGGATGCTTCAGCCGGTGCCTTGATTGCTTCTGCTTTTTACGAACTGGGAGGCTATGTTGAAGACGGGCAGGCATACTTCGACCTGGCTGATAAAATTGTAGCAAGCTTGTCATCCGATGACTATTTAGCCGAAGTTGGCACCAATGGCGGATTTCTGCTAAAACACAGCGTAGGGCACATGCCGAAAAATTCGGAAGTGGATGTGCCGCTGAATTATGCTGACTATTATTATTTGGAAGCCATTAAAAGACAAAAAGAACTTAAAAATTAAATGAATTATGACGATAAATTTTGAAGAAAGGTATTCGTATCATCCGGAAGATTTTAAAAAGTATGATACCGAAAAAATCAGAAAAGAGTTTTTGGTTGAAAAAGTGATGGAAAACGACGCCATCAACCTGGTGTATTCGCATATTGAGCGCTACATCGTTGGTGGAGCGGTTCCGGCTACCAAATCATTGACGCTCGGAACGGTCGAGGCCCTGAAAGCCAACTATTTTTGCGAACGTCGCGAAGTTGGCATTATCAACGTCGGCGGAAAAGGCAGCGTTGTGGTTGATGGAACGGAGTATGTGCTTGATTTTAAGGATGCGCTGTATGTGGGAAAAGGAAATAAGGAAGTGGTCTTTCAATCGGCTGATTCGGCAAAACCTGCCCGCTTTTATTTCAACTCGGCTCCGGCGCACAAGGAGTTTCCAACCAAACATATGACGTTGAAAGATGCCAACGTTCTACATATGGGATCCCTGGAGTCATCGAATGAACGCGACATCAACCAGCTGCTCATCAATAAGGTTGTGGACACCTGCCAGTTGCAAATGGGAATGACCGAATTGAAACCCGGAAGTGTTTGGAATACCATGCCGGCGCACACCCATAGTCGCAGGAATGAAGTTTATTTCTACTTCAATGTTCCCGAAGGGCAGGCCGTGTGTCACTTTATGGGGCAGCCACACGAAACCCGCCATTTGTGGATGCACAATGAGCAAGCGGTGATTTCGCCGAGTTGGTCCATTCATTCAGCTGCCGGAACCAGCAACTACATTTTTATTTGGGGTATGGCAGGCGAAAACCTGGATTATACCGACATGGACATTGTTCAGCCAAATCAATTGAAATAAGCGATTCCGTCGGATCGCTTACAAAACGAACAATTACAATAAGAAAATACCATGAACGAATTATTTGATTTAACAGGAAAAGTTGCCCTGATTACCGGTGGAACACACGGAATTGGAATGGCAATTGGCAAAGTGTTGGGAAAAGCCGGAGCGAAAATTTGCGTGAACGATTTGTCGGGCGATAAGCTGGATGCCTGTCGCGAAGAATATAAAAAAGAAGGCATCGATGTGTTTGCCCTGAAATTTGACGTGACCGATGAAGCCGACGTTGATCGCGGCATTTCAGAAATAGAAAAAGAAGTGGGGGAGGTTGATATCCTGGTGAATAATGCCGGGATCATTAAGCGAATCCCGATTTTGGATATGCCCATTGCAGATTATAAACAGGTAATCGATGTTGATTTGGTTGCTCCGCTGATTGTTTCCAAGCGTGTGGCTCCGAAAATGATTGCCAAACGCAGCGGAAAAATCATCAACATGTGCTCAATGATGAGCGTTTACGGGCGCAACTCGGTTTCCGCCTATGCCTCGGCAAAAGGTGGTCTGAAATTATTGACAGCGAATATGACATGTGAATGGGCCAAATACAACCTGCAGATAAATGGGATTGGCCCCGGCTATATTGCCACTGCGCAAACAGCCCCAATCCGTGAAGGAGGTCATCCGTTCAACGATTTGGTGATGACCCGTACGCCAGCCGGCCGCTGGGGTGAACCCGAAGATGTTGGAAATGCAGCCTTGTTCCTGGCTTCGAAAGCCAGTGATTTTGTCAATGGCCACGTGTTATATGTTGATGGGGGCATTTTGGCCAACTTTGGGTATGTGAAAGGTGAAAACGATATCGACTAGCCTTATGAGAAAGCGAACCTACCTGTTATTTTTCGTTGCTGCCGGATTGTTTTCGTGTTCGAAATCAAACCAAATTACCTTTGAAAATACCCTGGATATTGAACGTCGGGATGAAACAATCATCTTGCAGCGGACGGACTTGGAAAGCAAGTTGGGTGACATTGAGTCCGGAATGGCGCCGGTGCTTAAACGAGCAGGGAATTTTGTTCCTTCCCAGGCTGATGATTTGGATGGCGACGGACAGTGGGATGAGTTGGTTGTGAACCTCGATTTTGAAGCTTCTGAAATCCTAAGCCTGGATGTTGCGTTGGTTTCGGTTGACAATTATCCCGAGTTTGAAAAACGGACGAATGTACGTCTGGGAATTGTGCAGGACGACCATAGTTTTGAGGAGGTTGACCAGTATTTTGCTCCCCCGGGGCTCGAGGGATTTCCAACGATTGCCCAGGGCGAAAGTGTGAACTGGGAGAACGACAAAATGGGGTTCCGGAATTATTTCGATTGCCGGAATGTGAAAGACCTGTTTGGAAAACTTCAGCCGGGCTTGATTATCGACAAAATTCACACGCCTGAAATGGGCGACTATCACCAGTTGGCCGACTGGGGAATGGATGTGTTGCACTGTGGAAGCAGTTTGGGATCGGGCGGTTTGGCAATCCTCGAAAATGATTCGCTGATTCGCCTTGGTTCAACCGAGGTATATGAATACCAAAAAATCATTGAAGGGCCTGTGCGTTCGGTCTTCGACTTGAAATACAAAGGCTGGGATGTGAATGGTGAGGAACTGGAAGCGGTTGAGCGAATTTCAATTTATCCGGGAAAATACTGGTTCCAGTCCGATGTTACTGTTGGTGGCTTTTCGGGCGAGAAGCAATTGGCTACCGGTATTGTGACCAGCATGCTGAAAAATGAACCGTACGCTTTTGATGCCGGAGATGATTTTCATGCCATTGCGACACTCGATGTCCAGTCGTTAAATAATGACGAATTGGGAATGGCAATCATGGTTCCAAAAGATGAAATGACTGCTGTTGACCGCACAACAGATATTAACTTTTTTGGGCTGGGTTACGAAACTGTACCGGCCAAGAATTTCAGTCATGTAGTTTCTGAAACTTATTATGTGGCTCAGAAAATTGAAAACAATGTTCCTGCCCGGCATTACTTTTTTGCTGTGTGGGGACTCGAAAATCCGCAATGGAAGGAAATCAATAATTTTGAAGCTTACATTAACGATGAAGCGGAGAAGCTAAGTCATCCGATTGTGGTTGTTATTTAAGCGGGATAGTTTATTATTTACGGGATAGTTTATTATTTAGTTAGAGGGAGTCGTGGAAGCATGGCTCCCTTTTTCAATCCTGCATCCTGACCTTTCTTTTGTGCTAAAACAGCGATAGAGCGCAATGCATGGACCTGCAAAAAACGGAGGCGGATGAATTTTATTTGACGCCAAAGAAAGTTTTAGTTGTTGATAGCCTGAGTTTTGCGAGGTGAATGGCTTAAGGATTACTTCTCTGAATCCTGGTTTTTGTTCTTTCTTTTTTTCCTCCTTTTTTTTCGACGATAATAAAAATAGAATGCAATCATCAAAGCAGGAAGAACAAGGTAAAGGATAACGTTGAATAGGGTAGGCTCGATGGGCTCGGGCACCGGGGGTGGGTACATATCCGGCGTTTGAGCCAAGGCATCCACACCAGCAACAAGCGTCAACAAAGCGATAAAAAGTTTTCGTTCCATAACAATAGCTCCTCCTTTTTATTCACAGCAATTTAAATCCCGATTTGTTCAAGTTTGGCCCCGTAGTCTATGCTTGTGGCATTCGTTATTCCTATTTTAGCGTCTTTCACAAAACTGAAAATCACCTAACCCATTTGATTTGAACGCTTTTGTAGTAACTCCACAAACCGATTGTATGATACAGTGGGAGATCAGATTGTATCTATTTCTGAACGTGCATGGTGTAGAAGTGTTTTAAACACCGATAGTTCTTCAGATGAAACAGGATTGTAATGGTGATTATTTCGCTTTCGGACATGGTGAATTGACGTTTTCTCCGCTATACAGAGCTTTTTTAATCAAGGATATGTTCCTCCTTGTTTCGTTCAAATTCTTTGCAAAATTCGTCAATCCGATAGAAAATTTCGGTAATTTTTAGCGTCCATCCTAAAACAAGGCTGTGTTTTATAATAGTGTAAAATTCAGATGCTTGAATATAAACAGATCCTTGTTTGATTTCAACTCATTTTATTGATTTCTTACATCCAACTGACGTTAAATCATCTTGCAATCCTACCAAAGTAGTAGTAATTAATTCAAAACAGGCAGTTTTTGAATTAATCCATCGTCAATTTCAGCATCCAAATTTTCAGGAATCTGCCATGATCGACAAAAAAATGACGTCTTCCATGTTTTTATGTTCTCTATGACTTGAAAATCAGCCCGATTTTAGCACTCAAAAAATGGTCAAATGTTTCGTTCATCCAAGTTATAAGCCCTTTTTACCCCCAAAATGATCAGCTCATGAAATTCTTTAAAAATTGCTAGGCTCACAGGTCGGTTTTTCTAATTTTGTTCTTTGAAAAACAGACCGGATATTACCGGCATTCATTTTAGGTCCCAACGGCATCCGGGAATACTCAGAAAATGGGACTGAGGAGGCGAAGCTGTATAAAGCCTAGAGCAAATCGTGATTCGCTCCGCAAACACCACCCTATAATTCAATAACACAAACACAAGTTTTTCAAACAGTTGCAGAGCCATGCTTTTATTTATCCGGTTTCATTGGCAGATCATCCCCAACAGGAATGATGAACCGCTTGTTGCCCGAAATGGGATACCTAAGAAGCACGCAAGAAAGCACCTATTTTGACAGCACGAGTCTAGTGACGGCCGGCCGGCACAAATGGTTTAGTGCGAAATAAAAAAACGATATTAAAGAAAATCATCATGACCAAACCCTTGACCATTGCCGTTGATTTTGATGGCACCATTGTAGAGCATAAGTTCCCAGCGATTGGAAATGAACTTCCTTTTGCGACCCACACCTTGAAGACCTTGCAGGAAAAAGGACACCGGCTGATCCTATGGACCTATCGCTGCGGCCAGCAACTGGACGATGCGGTAAACTTCTGCAAGGAGCGTGGCCTGGAGTTTTACGCGGTCAACAAAAACTATCCCGAAGAGAAAATGAATGACGAGATCAGCCGGAAGATCCTGGCAGACCTGTATATTGATGACCGCAACCTGGGAGGCCTGCCAAGCTGGACCGAAATTTACCACCTCATTCATCCCGAAGCGGCGCCCAAAGAAAAGCCTTCAGAATCAAAATGGAAATGGTGGAAATAACCCTTGAAGCAGTCTCGTAAAAATGAATATCTTTGCTGCACGTTAAATCTGCATGTCAGCATACTCAACCAAAAAATAGAACAATACAATGAATGACCGTCATTTAAGCATCTTGATCAGCTTCCTGTTGATGCTAGCCCTGTTCTCCTGCCGTAATAGCCAGGAACTCGTGTATATGCAAGATACTTACCACGAAGAAATCCTGGAGGCCTTGCCTGAGTCGGTCACCGAATACCAGGTAAAACCGGGCGACATTCTGTATGTCAGCATCAAGTCGATGAATGCGGAGGTGAACGCCCTGTTCAATCCCGAAGCCGGCATGAGCACCCAAAGCTACAACTCGTTTCAAAAGTTTACCACGCCACAAGGAGCCTACCTCTATGGCTTCGAGGTCGATAAAAACGGTAACCTGCGCCTCCCGATCCTTGGACTGATTCCGGTAGCAGGAAACCCGCAGGCAGAGATTGAAGCCATTGTACAGGCCCAGGCCGACAAGTATATGAAAGACGCCATTGTCAAAGTGAAACTGCTCAACTACATGGTGACTGTACTGGGCGAAGTGAAAAATCCCGGCGTATACTACAATTACAACAACAACTTCACCCTGCTCAGTGCCCTGGGCATGGCCAACGGCAATACCGACTTCGCCGATATCAACAAAATTACCGTCATCCGCCCCATGGACGATGGCAATAAGGTAATCAAGCTCGATTTATCCAACAAGGAATCCTGGATGTCGGAAGCCTTTTACCTCTACCCCAACGATTATGTGTTTGTTGAACCGGATCAATACAAAAACTTTCAGTTGAACAGCCAGGCTTACTCGCTGATCTTCTCCTCCTTCAGCATTTTGCTGGCCGTGTTTGGCTTCCTGTTATAGAAACCGCAATCCGGAAATGATCAGCCCGGCTCTCAGATACAATCGAACTAAGAAAAACATCATCAAGCTTACTGACCATGATTATTGATTTAAACGACCTACCCCAGCAGCTGAACGACGAAAAGGTAATCAACTATAAACGCCTGTTTTTCCTGTTGATTCAAAACTGGTACTGGCTGGTCATCCTGACCATTATCGGAGCAGGCAGTGGATATCTGTATGGTAAGTTCACGCCGCAAACCTACAAGATCGACTCCAGCATCATTGTACCTGAAGATAAGAACGCACTGAACCTGGGAAGTTTGTTTGAAAATGAAATGCCCGGCATTGGGAAAGTCACCATCAACAATGAAATTGAGTTACTGAAATCCTATACTCTGAACCACCGGGTGGTGGATAACCTGAACTGGCGGACAGCCTGGTACGAAAAAGACTTCCTGGTATGGAAAGGGTTATACACCAAAGAGCCTTTTGTGGTGCAGGAGATCGACAACGGATTGAATACCGAAGGGATTTACCTGACCGTGACGCCCGAAGGCGAAGGACGTTACCAGGTGGAAGCGGATGGCACCGGCCTGATCAACAACGATCTGGTGGAGGTGAGCTTCTCGGAAACCATCACCCTGGGCGAACCGTTTCAGAATGAATTTTTCAACTTTACCCTCCATGCCAAAGAAGGGGTGGAAATAGATGAGGACCAGGAATACCGATTTGTCTTTCAAAACATCAACAAGCAAACCTTCAATTACCTGGAGAAAATACAGATCGTGCAAACCGACAAGCAGGGCGAAGTCATCCGCTTAAGTCTGGAAGGCACCGAAGCCCTGCGTAACATTCACTACCTGAACGAGCTGATCCGCGTATACCTGGATCTGAAGCTCGAACAGCAAACCCAAACCCAGAAGCGCTCGCTCGAATTCATAGACAAGCAGCTGTCGGGCATCTCCGACTCGCTGAACGTTGCCGGAACCACCTTTACCGAGTTCCGCTCACGCAACCAGATTATCGACCTGAGTGCCCAGGGAACGATGGTGATGGAACAACTGAGTGAGATTGAACGGCAGAAGTCGCAACAGCAGATTCAGCTCGAGTATTTCCGCAACCTG
>SWCA01008943.1_pt1 | contig 38150 bp, 30 predicted proteins | sample 4692961 | NCBI WGS metagenome assembly SWCA01 (sample SAMN10267275, study PRJNA491770) | bioreactor metagenome | isolation source: DHS bioreactor inoculated with | place: Japan: off Shimokita Peninsula
ATTTAATGACAAATTATTGATTTTAGGTAAAATTAATCAAATCCAACGAGCAAAGGACTTAACAATGATGCCTGAAAATAACTCAAAATTAGAGCAATCTAAACCTAAACCAATTCAATACAATCATCCTGATCCTGATCAGCATTCTTTTAAGGATTTAATTGTTTGGCAAAAAAGCATTGATTTAGCCAGTGAAATTATTGATTTAGCCGAAAATCTAGAAACGGATAGAAAGCATTATCGATTAATTGAGCAATTAGAAGCGGCAGCAACTTCTGTTCCTATGAACATCGCAGAAGGAAAAGGAAGATTTACAAAAAAAGATTATGGACACTTTCTCATCATTGCCAGAGGTTCACTTTTTGAAACGATGACTTTACTGGAAATCTTTAGAAAAAAGAGCTGGATAACAGAAGAAAAATTTAATTCAATCGAAAAGCAATCCATCGAAATATCCAAAATGCTTACGTCAATCCATTACAATCTCAGGATTAATAAATCATAACTGCTCAACCCTCAACCCTAAATCCTCAACCCTCAACACTAAATACTCAAACCTAAATTCTTGACAAAAGTTGTATAATTTTAAATATGAGAAAAATCCCGAGAATCTTTACCTTAATACTCCTGCTTGGCATGCTGCTGCTTAACACACCGGCGCAGGCCCATCCTAATAGTGCTGAAACGCCGCCACTTCAGAGGACTGCGGAGGCGGAGATCCCACCTGCGCAGAACACCACGGGGCCTTATCCCCCACTGGAGGTGCTGCTGTGGGATATGCAAAAAGATCTGTCTGTGCCGCAAGAGACCAAGGGCGAGGTACTGTTGAATGTTCCAGCATATCGCTGGCGGCATGGCTGCGGTCCGACGGCGCTGAGCATGGTGGTGGGCTATTATGACGTCAAGGGCTTTGGCGATCTGGTGCCCGGGGACGCCTGGTCGCAGACGGATGCAGTCAACCAGATGATTGCTTCGGGAGGGGGCGGGTATAATGGTTACGGCTTGCCATTCCCACCCGGCCAGGAAGGTCATTTTGAAGACTACGCCGCTCCAATTGATACTGGGCCCGGTACATTGCCAGATGCCTATCTCACCGCCGGCCGAGCTGCGCATCCTGAAAACAGCCTGGCGGATTATCTGGGCACATCTTTTAGCACAAAGGGCAACCCCTACGGCTGGAGCTGGTCGACAGAGATGGGCTCAGCGTTTGTGGATTACTTTGAGCAGCAATATCCAGAAGCAGAAGGTGTAACACGCTACTCAACCTATTATCCAATGAACTGGGATGCACTGGTGCGCGAGATCAATGCCGGCCGGCCGATGGTATTCCTGGTCGATTGGAGTGGGGATGGTAAGACAGATCACTTTGTGACCGTGATAGGCTACCGCGACGGCCCACCGCGGCAGTATGCAGTCTGGGATACCTGGTCCACCTCGATTGTGCGCTGGGAGAATTTTTCCCAGATCGCAGCCGGCACCCGTTGGGGCATCTATGCAGGCTGGTCATATCACGTATCACTTCCCCCGGCAGACATTGTCCTATCCAACAACCAGGTGGCCGAGAAACTGCCCATAGGCTCTGAAATCGGCAGCTTCAGCACCAACTTTGTGTTGCGCGCGGATGAGTTCAGCTACACGCTCGTCCCTGGCAGCGGGGGTGGGGATAATAGTGCTTTCACAATTAGCGCTGACCAGCTTTTGAGCAATGAGGTGTTTGATTTTGATAGCCGCTCGACATACTCGATCCGCGTCCGCAGCACCGATTCCAATGGGGATATATATGAAGAAAGCTTTGCGATCAACGTGCTGGATATGGACATCAAATATTTATACTTGCCGATGGTAGGGAAGTGAGTAGCTGATGGCTTATGGCTCTGCTTAAAGGTGAAAGCTTTCCCTCTTTCCTCCAAACAATAGTAAAATAATGTACAGAATACATATCAGCGGAGGAATCATGAAAGTATTGGTTATCGGTACCGGCTATGTCGGTTTGAACACAGGTGTCGTGCTCGCTTATTTGGGACATCAGGTCACCTGCCTTGATCTCAACACGGAAAAGATCGAACTGCTCAAAGCCGGGCAAGCCCCGATCTACGAACCCAACCTGGACACAATGCTGGCACTGGCTTACGACCATCTGACCTTCACCAGCGACTATGATGCTGCCGATATTACCAATACCGACGTGGTCTTCATTGCAGTCGGGACGCCTTCCAACGCGGATGGATCCGCCAACCTGGAGTATGTGCGCCAGGCCGCTTATGCTGTGGGAGCACGCCTCAATGATCACTTCACGGTGGTGGTGAACAAGTCCACGGTGCCGATAGGCTCCGGCAACTGGGTCGGGACGATTGTACGCGACGCCTACATTGAAACCCATGGTATGCGGCCAGACCGGCACTACGCCATTGCATCCAACCCCGAGTTCCTCAGGCAGGGATCCGCGCTGTACGACACATTCTATCCCGATCGCATTGTAGTCGGCGCTACTGATCCGCGCGCCATTGACGTGCTCACCAACCTGTACCGGCCGATCCTCAACCAGGATTTCACCGCGCCAGAGTGCCTGCCGCGCCCGGAAGGCTTTTCGGTGGTGCCCTTGGTGACCTGTGACCTGGCGTCCGCAGAGATGATTAAATATGCTGCCAATTCATTCCTGGCGTTGAAAATATCCTACATCAACGAGATCGCACACCTGGCTGAAAAGGTCGGTGCCGATATCTCCCAGATCGCCCGCGGCATTGGGCTGGATACCCGTATTGGTCCACGCTTTTTGAACGCGGGGATCGGCTGGGGTGGCTCCTGTTTTGGGAAAGACACCGCCGCCCTGATCTCCACGGCCAGCGAGTACAATCTCGAGATGCCCATCATCCAGGCTGCCCGCACGGTCAACTATCAGCTGCGCGAGGAGATCGTCATGCAAACTCAGAATGAGCTCAAGATCCTCAAAGGCAAGACCGTAACGCTGCTGGGTTTAGCTTTCAAGCCTAACACCGATGATCTGCGCGACGCCCCCTCGATCGACATTGCCCGCAAGTTGATCCAGCGTGGTGCCAAGGTGCGCGGGCACGATCCGGTCGCCATGCCCAATATGCAGCGCCAATACCCCGAGCTGGCCATCGAGTACTTCGACGATCCGGCTGAGGCAGTTGTCGATAGTGATGCGATCCTGCTGGTCACCGAGTGGTCGGTCTACAAGAAGCTGGACTGGAAGACGATCCTGAAAGACGGCAAGATCAAGCTGATCGACGGGCGGAATTTCTTCTAGGGCGCGAAGGACGCCAAGGTTTCGCTAAGGGGGCAAAGGGGATTTTTTGGATCAGGGATTTGTTGCCAATTAGTTTTAGGATTTAAGGCGCAAAGGGGGTATTTAGAATTAAATGGGTTTTTTTAAGATTAAATTTGTTGTCAAATGATGATCTTTCGATACAATATGGGTAGCTTTTGCGTTAACATGGCATCGTAGGCAAAATTTTAAATAATGGAGTTAGCGATGAAGACTTTCATTAGAACTATCCTGGTTATGGTTGTATGTTTGGCTGTGTTTTCCAGCCCGGTAACGGCGCAGGCCCCAACACCCGTACCATTTATCGTTCCACCTGGGGGTATTGCAATTGTCGGTTTTAATTTCGATGATCCGGATCAATTTGCTTTCGTTTGCCTTGTAGACATCCCTTCAGGGACGGAAATACGATTCACAGATAAAGGCTGGACAGACAATCAAGATTTCGGCCAATATGAGAGTATCATCTCCTGGTATACACCAGGAGGTTGTGACTTAGGGCAAATTATTACAATCAATCCGAGTGAACATAAAACGAATACATCTGGAGATTGGCCATTCGATTTTTCTAGTAATGGGGATCAAATTTTTGTTTATCAATACATCTCATCCCAAACACATTTGGTTTTTGGATTAAACTCGAAATCTACTAATTGGCAATCGTCTTCGGATGGAACAAGCAAATTAATTTCAACGCTACCAACAATCTTTACAACCTACAATCCAAGACCAGCAATCGCACTGAATGAGATCGATAACTCCATCTATACTGGTCCGACATCGTTTACAACGACAACAGCTGCGTTGGCTGCGATTGTGAATGTAAACAATTGGTCAGGAGATAATTCAGTCCGACAAAATATGCCAACCGGACCATTCTTATTCACGACAACAGCGGTGCATTTGAGTGAGTTCAGTGCGGAAACGGGGGGAGAGTCTGCGCCCTGGTGGGTGCTGCTGGGATTGGTGATTGTGCCGGTGTTGGTGATGGTGTTCAAGCGTCCGAAGAAGGATTGTTGTAAGTAACAATAGCTCTTGGCTGATGGCTCATAGCTGATAGCAAATTAATAAAAAAACCACAGAAAGGATTTTTTATAATAATGACATTGTCAAAAAATGATAGCTTACCTAAAACAAAAACAATGACGAGTCAAATGTCATATAAAGATTTGAACGTTTGGAAAAAGAGTATTAGTTTTGCCAATCAAATTATTGATCTTTCAGAGAAATTGAAAACGCCAAAAAATCATTTTAGGTTGATTGAGCAACTGGAAGCGGCAGCTACTTCCATCGCTATGAATATCGCTGAAGGGAAAGGGAGATATTCTCGAAAGGAATTTAGCCATTTTTTAATCATCGCCCGTGGTTCTCTATATGAAACGATGACTTTACTGGAAATATTTTTATTAAGGAAATGGATAGACACTGAAGATTTTAAATTTATTGAAGAACAAGCAATCGAAATTGCAAAGATGCTTAATTCCTTAAATAACAGCTTAAAAGAGTAGCTGATCGCTATTATTTACTAAAAGTTAACAGACCCATAGTGAATCTTACTTCCATTAGAAGTCTGCGATAAAATTTCCTTTTCTATCAGCTATGAGCTATCAGCCATGAGCTATCAGCCATCAGCCATCACCTTTCAACGAACTTTCTATCCACTCCACCAATCTCCCATCCCAGCGATAAACAGACGAGTATTCATTTAACGAGGTGAGATAAACTGACTCCATCACCAGCAACTCCTCCGGCACCTCATGGGTGACCAGATTGTCCGTGTTAAAGCTGCGGAAGCATACGGCAGCACCTGGCATTTGGTCGAGAGGTAGGTCAGTGAGAATGGCATCCTTGAATTGTGCGATTAATTGTGGGTATTTCAACATCATCCCCGGCTGCATGAGCTTCTTCGTGATGGCTTTGATGATAATGGACTGGTTACGCACCCGAAAATCATCTGAATAATTCTCGCGCAACCGAGCCAACGCCAGTGCTTGCTGACCCGTTAAAGTCTGTTCTCCAGCGGGGAAATCACCGGAAGAACCACCATACACCGCTTCTGGCAGATTTACATCCACGCCGCCAATTGCATCCACAAAATCGACAAAAACCTTGAAGTTGAAGACCAGATAATGATCTGAGGAGACGCCAAAATTGTAATCAATGACCTCATTGAGAGCTGCGGGACCTTCTCCCTCACCCAGATAATTCTGCATCCCAGGCGTGCCAAAGAAATAGGCCTGATTGATCTTATAGGGTCCAGGCACTTTGAAGCGATCTGCTGGAATTTCCACCAACAAGTCACGCGGCAAAGCGACCATGTTGATGGTCTGGTTGCTGAAGTCCACATGAGTCACCCGGATGACGTCCGCCAGCCCATACAGGTAGTCATCGCCGCGATAATCAGTCCCAATTAATAGGATCGTCATGTCGGGTTCGACCTCACAGGCAGATTTGCCCCCTAAAAGCATCTTGCCAAGATTGGATTGAAAGATCATGTAATAGGAAAAACACAACAATACCAGTACGACAACCAGAATTAGCAGGGAAGTTCCCCATTTTTTTGTTTTCTTTGTTTCCATTTTTTACTTTCTAAGAAAGAGAAACTCTTTCATCATTTTAATGATTGACCATCCGTCTCAATACCATCATGGTTATCAGGCGAATGGAACTTAATGTTATCACAATTCCAGCCATAATTCATCTTATGCAAATCAACGATGGCTAATTATCCCCAGATCTGAAGGAGAGCTCGAGTCTGTAAAAAGATAATAAGGATACCTACAGAGATCATAATTGCTTTCGCGGGGATTTTTTTCGTCAATAAAGCCCCAAATGGTGCTGCGATGATACCACCGATCATTAATCCTAGAAAGACATTCCAGTGTTGCAGCCCAATGGTGAGCAGAAAAGTAATGGAGACTACCAGGGTAACAAAAAACTCGGAGAAATTTACTGAACCAATCGTTTTTCTGGGTGTGTGTCCGGTCGAAATAAGGGTCGTGGTAACAATTGGGCCCCAACCGCCACCACCGATAGCGTCCAGAGTCCCCCCCGCCAAACCTAAAGGTATCAGAAGCCCTGGCTTTGGATCTTTATCAGGATTTTCTTTGTGAATGAATGCTTTATAAAGAATCCGAATTCCCATTATGAGCAAATAAATGGCTATATATGGTTTAATAACATTGCCATCTACGCTGGTGAGCAAATATGCACCGATCGCCCCTCCAATCATGCCTGGAACGATTAATCCAAAGACAATACGTTTATCGATATTCCCTAGTTTCCAATGGGAGAAGCCTGAAATGGCAGTCGTGAATACTTCAGCCGTATGCACACTCGCACTGGCAATGGCTGGTGGCACCCCAACACCTAATAAAAAGCTGTTGGATGAAACCCCATAAGCCATTCCCAGGCTACCATCGATCAATTGCGCCAAAAAACCCACAATGATGAGCACCCAAAAATTTATATCCATCCTACTCCGAATGAAAAATTTATGAATGTAGAAGAACCTCTAACGCTTCTTCATGAATTCTTCCATTGGTAGCAAAAATACCACTGTTATTGGTGAGGCGGCGACCGGTGGTGAAATCGAGCGGTTTCCCGTTTGTGTCGGTGATGGTACCCCCAGCCTCCAGCACAACCCGATATCCAGGTGCCTGATCCCAGATATATTCACGATAATTGGCCCGTTCCGGTGCCAGCAACCGCAATGAAAGCTCCGCCTGCCCGCCAGCTAACAGGAAATATTTCGCCTGGCTATCCATGCGAATGGGTTCCGCCATCACGCCAGCCATTGTGGCAAAGGCGTCAATGCGGGAACTATCTGTGTGGCTGTCTTCGAAGGAGCGTAAAATCCGGAACTGGGAAAGATCATCGATTTCGGATACACGCATGGGTTGTGGATTGTTTGGGTCATCATATGGATGCCACCAGGCACCCTGTCCATGATAAGCATAAGCCACCACGCCAGTATGACTGCCAAATGTAAGGTTAGGGCATCCGAGCACACCCAGCATCACCTCACCGTCTTCTACCAATGCTAAGGCAGTGGCATATTGCATGTGGCGCAGAAAGCCCTTGGTGCCATCTACCGGATCAAGCACCCAATATCTGCCTTTGGGTTGCCCCTGACCATGATCGATCCAGTCACAAACCAGTTCCGGGCTGGCATGCGGAAGAATAACCTTCACCTGATCGCTAACTGCATTCAACAAGGCTTCATCCTGATTGAGCAAATGACTGGCTTCCTCCCCCACCAATTCATCATCCGGATACCCACGCAATAAGGCCTGTGCCACGTACGCCTGCACGGCATAATCCGCAATCGTTACCGGCGAGTGATCAGCTTTATCCTGTGAGACGATGTGTTTGTGCTGCACGTTGCTGGTGATGACCGCACAGCTTGCCAAGAGATCAATCGCAAACTGCAATTCATCCGGGATTAGATTTCTATTTTTCATTAGACTTTAGGTTGGTTTCTTCTCATGAGAATAATATTTCCCATAATTTTTATCACTTTTGTATTGATAATATTTGTAACTGTAGCGTGAGTGGCCTAGATCAAGTTCATTCATCACTACCCCAACTAAATTAGCATTGGATCGTTTGAACTGCTCAACAATCAAAAGCGCACTTTTCGTCTTGGTAAAGCCCGGCTTAATAACCAGTAAAACGGCATCCACAAATGGAACCATGACCAGCGAATCGGTCACTGCTAACGCCGGGGGCGTATCGATAATGATCAGGTCAGAGGTTTCTTTAAGTTTTTCGATGATGGATTCCATCCGCTTTGACCCTAATATCTCAGATGGGTTGGGAGGTAATTCTCCGGATGTAATTACATTCAGGTTTGGTATCTCTGTCTTTTGCATGATCAATTCCATGGTTTCGACAGAGCGAACAAATAAAGCAGTTAACCCGGTTCGGTTTTGAAGCCCAACTTTCCGATGCAGGCTTGGTTTGCGCAAGTCTGCATCAATCATAGTCACTTTTTTACCCAATTGTGCAAAGACAACACCCAAATTTGTGACAATTGTACTTTTACCCTCTTTAGGGTCGGTGCTAGTTACCAGAATTGTCCGTAGTGGTTTATCGATCACGGTGAATTGAATATTGGTTCGCAGTGATCTGAAAGCTTCAGCAACCGGAGATCTTGGAGTGGTATTGGTGATTGGTTTCCCTTCATCCGACTCATATTTTGCAATGACACCCAAAACAGGCAATCCCAGGGTTTTCTTAACATCCTCCGGGGTTTTGAGCGTATCGTCCAGTGCCTCAATCAAGAAAATTACACCCACAGCCAGCATTAATCCAACCATGGCTGCCAGGGCGGTATTGCGCATCACCTGCGGGCTAATTGGCTGTGTAGGTACAACGGCTGGATCTACTGAAAAAACCGTCGATACGGTTTGCGCCTCAGAAAGGCGGATTTGTTCGTAAGTAAGGATCAGGTTTGAATAAATCGCTCGGTATTGAGTCAGTTTGGTCTCCAGGCTGGCTTTCACGCCTGCATCCCTTTCCGTAATCAGAGAAGCAATAACCTGATCAATCTGTGCTTCCATAGCAGAAATCTGGGTTTGCAGGCTTTCTTTCGAAACGGTAAAGCGCTCTTCCTGGATCGTAATGACACGATCAGCAAATACATTGGCGGTTTCATTGGCGATTTGGGCTGCCAGGACGGGATCACTCGATTTTACAGAAATCTGAATCAGCGTTGTGTCACGTATCGGGCTAACCGTTATGCGGTCCGAGAGATAATCTACATTCACCCCTACCCGGTTAGCAACTTCTTGCAGAATGGGGCGGGTTGTTATCATCTTTGAGTAAGTTCCAGAGATACGTTCACTGGTAATAATTGAGTTGTAATCTGTCGCTTTGGTTGAAGGGGCTTCGTTAATGTAAAGCGTTGTTGAAGCCGAATATACAGGCGTCATCCTTTGACTGACTAAAAAAGAGACTAACCCTGCCAGAACAGTGACAAGGGCAATTAACCATGCCCATTGCCAGAACAACGCCAAATACTGGCGAATATCGATACTCTCGAAATCATTTTCATTTTCTTGTAATTGATAATTCATTATCCACCTTGGTTGAAGAGCTTGAAAGCAGTTGAGGACCTTTTGATGATCCTTCCGTGTTGGATTTTATCAGATTTTCGCAATAATAACGAATTTTTTCATCTCATTATTATTTTTTTTTACAAATATATTCCTGAAGGCAGAAAAATTTCTTTAAAGTACAATTAGAAAAGAAATGATGTTGAGTATCAAAAGAAATATTACTCTGAAGAGCGTCAAAGCTACCATCGAATCAATTGATTCGCTGATGTGGATTGTTTTATTGGCTGCCACACCATTGTTTATTCTGATTCAACCGGAAGAAAGCTGGGTATTATTGCTCTTGCCATTCACCTGGTTGATCAGTATTATGGCCAGGAAACAACCGATTCCAAATACACCCATGAACCTGGCATTATTGGTGATTGCAATCCAGGTCCTGATCAGTCTATACGCCACTTATGATATCGCCGTCAGTTTGCAGAAAGTGACCGGCGTGATATGGGGCATGACGGTCTTTTTTGCGTTGGTCAGATTTGGCAAAAAGCGTTCAGGCATATTAATTTCCACCCTGATTTTCATCATTGGAAGTGCAGGGATTTCAGTTCTTGGACTGTTGGGAATAGAATGGCCAACGAATAAAATAATTTTCTTTAATTCTTTATATGATAAAGTTCCCAACATCTCTTCCATCCTGCCAGGCCTGACAGAAGGGTTTCATCCCAATGAAGTGGGCGGTGCACTCACCTGGATCATCCCTTTTTGGATCGTGTTGTTTTTCTGGCTGGTCATCAGATCTAGAAAGATTAAGGAAAACATTCCCTCTTTCATCATTCTGTCTGGCTTATTCTTCAATTTTGTTTTATTGGGATTGAGCAGTATTGTTTTACTTTTCAGCCAATCCCGATCTGCCTATATCGGCCTGGCATTTGGACTACTGATTCTGTTACTCGTAGTTTTGCCAAAAAATATTCGGTGGGGATACATTTCCCTGTTAGTCATTGGTACGGGATTCTTGATCTACTTTATTGCGAATGGACAATTTATACAATATGTCAACCAGCTATTCCCGGATAACGGTATGGCAAGTATGGCATTCTCCATGAATACGATGAGCGGAAGAGTGGAAATCTGGTCGCGCGCCATCTATGCCATCCAAGATTTTGCATTCACTGGCATGGGCATGAATACATTCCGGACGATTGTCAATGTCCTTTATCCTTTGCAAACCATTTCAGCAGATGTGCCGGTGAAAGATATCGGCCATGCCCACAACCTCTTCCTTCAAGTAGGGCTTGATCTGGGAATCCCCGGTTTAATTGCCTTTATTGGACTCTACATCACATCTTTCTGGATGATATCTGATGTCCTCAAGCGTTTGAAAAGATCTCTGAGCGGCAATCATCGTACAGATATTATTACGAAAGAAATGTTTTCCATTGTTTTGATCGGATTTCTGGGTGGGCAAATTGCCCATTTGGGTTTCAGTATGACCGATGCTATCGCCTTTGGAGCCAAACCTGGAATTCTTTTTTGGGTCATGCAAAGCATCATCTGTGCAATCTTTTTAAAAGTGCGCAGGCGAGATTACTGATAAGTTTTTGTAATCTTTCTACTAATTATTCAGATATCACAAAATGATAATTCTGTCCGTTAGAACATAAGACAGATATGGAAATTTCTGTGTTTCTTTGAACTGAGGATTTGCAAACCGGCAACTCAGGATTTTGTTCTGGAATACTTTCACCCCAGACGCTGCTTTTATTGGACATTTGCGCAATCACAGTAGGAAAATGGACATCCGGGTAGGTTTGTATCAAAGTCTCCTGATACCAGCGAAATTGGGTCAGTGGTAAAACAATGATTTTTAAATCGGGGCGTTGTTCTAATCCAAAATGGTAGTACCAAAGTGGAAAGGAATCCCGATCTTCACTAGCGATCAAGATTGAATCCTCAGGCAAATAATCCATTAAATATTCGGCGTAGTCAGCGGGCTGGGTTTGCTGGCGCGGATTAATTGATTGAATGGTTTCAGGCAGCGCAATGATGAAACTTATCACGTAAACCGCCATAAAAAGATACCCTAGGGGCCATTTTCTCCAGACAAAAGGAATCAGCGTAGCAACCCCCAAACCAATCCAGATAGCGAAGACCAAAAACGGGGCTAATAAGTAGGCGATAGAATCATCGGTGCCATAAAGTATTGCGAACAAAGAAAAAGCCACGAACAAATAGGTCAAACTAATGGGTAAATTTTTTCTTGCATGGTTGTACTGCACTGCTCCAATGACGCCCAGGATAATACCCAGATAACCAAATTGATCCAGAAGGAGCCCTGCTAAGGCGGACACGCGAGTAAAAAATTGGGTAAGGGAAGTGGCTGCAATCAGATTTTGGTAAGGATTTCCCGATATCACCCACCAAAATCCCTCCCAGGTTTGCGGATTGCCCCAATTGATCGGTGGATTTTGAGAAGCGGCAATGGGCAAATATAGATAAATCATTATCCCCATTACGAAAGCAATCAATTGTCCAAAGAATACGCGTCTTTCCAGACCATCCCTGAAAGCTGTCCATAAAGCGAAAATAATGGCGGGCAGGAACAATACAATGGTAATGTGATTTCCTAATGACAAACCGAAAAAAAAGGATAATAAATAGAAATAACCTGATTTAACATTTTGGTGTTTCCAATTCATTAGAATCCAGGTCCACCAGAGGGCGAGAACCAAAAACAAAGATTGAAAGCCATGCACTTCAATAATCACCGCCTGTGACCATAAAAAGGGCATCAAACCCCAGATCAATCCAGTGAAGAGCCCGGTCGCGGTTGAAATCGTCTTGGATTTTTGATCAAGAACTTCCGAAATCCAGACAGCCAAAAGTCCTGCCCCCATGGCTGCTGGTAACCAGGAAAGCATTGCAACCCGAAAGTATGGATCACCGATAGGAATTTTTTGCAAAAGCAACCCCAAGACCGTATAAGTTGGATAACCAGTCGGATGCGGAATACCACCTGTCAGGATCGCTGCCAGAAAATCGCCACCATCATTCCCAAGATTCGCCCAGGTTAACCGTTGGGAGACTGTGAACAGATAAAATAATCCAATCGTGAAGGTAAGCGTAAGGAAAATGAAGGCTTTCGAGGTGACAATTTTCTTCATGATAAAAAAGGGTGTGACATTAAGTCACCCCACAGATGGTAATATATTACGCCAGATTATTTACTAATGATTGGAAGAAAAATACAATGGTTAATTTTAATTGTGAAAGTGGCAAGCTCAAATGGATGTTCTAACTCAGGATGATTAACCACAGTTACTAAAACATCACCCGCGCCTGTTAACCGAAATGAATCCACCCAAAACCGTAAAACGGTTCCTTCCTGATTAATATAATCCGGTTCAATAAATTCAGGTGAAACATCTGTTGGTCCTAACCAACTAATCTCTGTGAAAAAATCACCATTGTAATTTATGAATTTAGATCCAGTTAACGTAACCATAACATCACCAGAATTAACGCAAAGACGATCAGGGTTTACATCAGTTACTTTGGGAATTGTTGGACCTGTTTGCGCAAAACCCAATTTCCAGGTTGTTCCCATTGATCCTAATCCAATTAAAATCGCAATAATAACAAAAGTAAAAAGTGCTTTCTTATTTATTCTGGCGGACAACATTGTTACCTCCCTAGGAAAATAATAATTTATTTTCATTAAGATAATTACACCATTTGTTAATTATTTTTTAGACTAACTTTCAATATACAATAAAAATACAATTATTACAAGCTGTAATTTTAGCCAATTTTTCTTAGTTATTATTCAATCACCTTAAAATAATTATATAAATTTAAGGAGAATTTTTTTTTATGAGAGGCAAATACAATAGCTCTGGTACCCCATTGAATTCGATTGGCCCATGAATAATCATTTCATTATTATCAGAATTTATATCCAGTAAAGATATTGAATCAACAACAATTTTTAGATTTGATTTTTTCGTACCTGGTTTTAAATTTGGAAAATACAAATAAGTTAGCCCATCCCCTGCACATCTTACTGTAGTTCCAAAGCCAGTAGAAATTAATTTATGTTTCTCGTCATATAAAGTCAACTTATAAGCTGAATTATGATCAGCACTAACATAATTCCTGACCCTAATTTTTACTAAGTAATCGACGTTATCACCAATTCCTGAGTATCTAATTGGATAAACTCCTTCAAGGCTTATAGGTTCAAAATCAGGGTTCTTTGTAATAATGTGTTCTGGTTTTGGCTTATATTGCCTGAAAGAACGCCCTGTTGCAGTCTCAAAATTATTATCTAAATTATAAAAAGAACCACCCTTATCCTCTATGGAATGATTAAGGCTAAACCAATACCACTTTTGCACTAACCGATAATCATCAGCTGGATATCCAAATTCCGTATCTTTATAAGAGATTAAGAAATCAAATGTCTCATTTAAATATGTAATCGTCTCACTTTCTGGAACATAATAATATGGCATCAAACTACCAAATTCGGTGATCCATAATGGTTTATTACCTAAATTAATTTCCTTTATCCACTCACGGAAATTTATAATTAAATTCTTAAATAAAGAAATGGAGTGCGTATCGGTGTATAAATCCAAACTCAATGGTTGATGATTTTCATCCAACATATCCAAAGTTATCCCTTGTGGGAGTCCAGTACCCCAACTCCCTGGAATTTCATTCAATAAAAACGCATGAATAGTCCAAATATCAAATGTGCTTGAAATGGATAGTTCAGTTCCTTCCAATAGTTTTTCCATTTCTTCCAAAACCAATTCTAGATAAAAGATCCTGACAGGTGATGGTTGAACGATCGGTGCAAACCCAATTAATGCCTCCGAATCACTATTTCGAATAATTGAACTCAATTCCAAAAATCTTTTGGCATAAATTTCAGCTGGAAGGTTATCCTGATCTTCATATGTTGTGTCGGGTTCATTTCCAATTATCCAAATCGCCCCACGATAAAGATGTATTTGAGAAGGTAAGTTTGTTTTTGTTATCTCAAATTGTGTATCATCTCCCCATGTTCTTATTACCTTAACATGTTGATAGTTAATTGGTTCAATTAAATCAGGTTTGATGCTCCAGTTAATATAACTATCCACGCCCAATAAAGTCATATCATAGTTGTCCATGAATTTATAAACATTATTTACCCCGAAGTGACAGAAATCCTGTAGTTCATAATTTGCTTTAATTTTATTGCTGGCAGGATTAAAAAAAAGGGAAGAAATAACTATTAAAACAATAAATCCTAGAGTGATGCTTTTATAAACTTTCAAATGTATCTTTATGATTTTTTATCCTTGTTTATTTGAAAAAAGAAATTTGTACCTTCATTGAATTTTCGGTGACCGTAATAGAATTATTCTCAACTAAATTGTCATGGAAAACGAAACCATCAGCATCATAGATTTTATAATCCTGGGGAAGTTTTATTTTAATCACAACTGGTAATTCATTCAATCCTAATTGTTTAAATAAAGTCAACTCGTATCCAATGATACCAGAATGATAAGTCAGTATCTTAGGTGATAGCTCAAAATCCAGCTCGATTTTCCTGGTTGAATTAGTTGGAACCAACTGCAACCCACCGAGCATGCCTGTACCAGGTAAATCGCTCTTATTATCCAGGTTACCTAGCCAATCATTTCCACTTAGCAAATTTTCTCCCGGAATAATTTGAACTTTGGCATTTATTAATTTTGTCGAAGGTGCTGTATACACCCGCCAGTAATCCCAATAACAACGCTGAAACATATTGGTATATGCGATCTCTTTTCCATATGTGGCCTCATGCACACACGGAATCTCAACTGGAATGGGGTGTTCATATTCCATGGTCAGATGTGCTTTGGGATGATCCAGATCGGTCATGTCAACCTCATAGATCATTTTCCGAAGTATGACCGCATCAACTTTATTGAAACCGATATTCGAATCCACCCAATACAACATATCGCCTGATTGATACTGGACGGATGAATCCAGTCCCATTTCAACCAGTAAAGATTGAAGCGCAGGTGCATTAAAGTAAACCATTAGGTGACCGGTTTGAACCAAATCGCGGGAAACTTTCATCAAACTGATCAATTTCTTAAAGTCACGGGTATTTATCAGATTTTGTAACATCGCCTTTCCCAGAATACCTACAAAATCCTTGCGATTTGACCACCAATTTTCTGATTCGCTTGCCTGACCCCAACTTTCGTACATATATTCCAGAACATTCTCTGAATTAACCCATAATTCCTGGGAAGGATCAACATTAATTGGTCCCATCACATCCAGATACTTCTGAACTACCGTTTGGTCAAAAGCGACCACACCATTTGTTTTTTGGTTGGTAGACAATTCAAACAAACTTTGCACTGCTGTAGCTGAAGTAGGAAAATCTGCGGACCAGTTTCCATCCCGCGGCACCCAGATTCCTGCTAGCATGTAATCTTGCATTGGTTGTGGTGGCAGAGGATATGCAATTGAACTGTTATCCACCTGATAAGAATCCTGCATTTCGAAATTAATATCGATCAAACTGTTTATGGTTGCGGTACCAATCGCAGTGATAAACCCACCTCCTCCGCGCAACTCATCATGGTTCAATGCCAGTAGAAGATAGTCCGCAGGTTGTTCCATCCCAACCAGTTCCGGTAATAGAGGTAGAATTTTCGTAGATGCCACTATCATTGGGACTAATGGTTCCAGCATCTGGAAATCATCCTGAAAACGAAGAGGCAAAGCTGTAATATCAATTTTTGCATGCTGACGTTCGATTACATCGGAATAATAATAAACTTGCCCAATCAGCGCTTCATCCTTCAGAATATCATTGATCAGGCCAGTCATCTCGACACCATGATCAATTTCCTGATTCATAAACAATAAAATTTTTTCTTGAAATATAAGTCCAAACCTGGAAAATGCTTTTAGATATTTAATTGCTGGCTGAATTTGAGCTGTCATTTCTCCGGTGGTATTTAAAAGCGGATAAGACCATCCAAGGCTACGATCAATTTCTGATAAATCCTTTTCTACCTCATGCAGGAGTTGAAAAGCATAATTCGGTGAGATATTCTCGATTTCCCCGGTCAATAAATTTTTCACTTCCTGTCGTACCTGAAAGAGATGAATGGTGTGTATAGCCAGGTTTATACTCCAGGCGATGATGACGGCTACAAAAATCAGTACTACAACCAGGATTAATCTTTTTTTTGTCATCTATTGATTTGATTAGAATTTTTGTCTCTTGATTTTTTTAACAATAACCTGGTTGGCAGGTAAATGATCACGAATAATATCACTACGACAAGCGGAAAAACAAATGCAGGAATGGGTGAACTCTCATCCTGAATTGGTTGATCTTCCTGTTTTCCCTCATTTGAGACAATCGGTAAAATTACCACCGTCGTGTTTTCAGGTTCGATCGTAGAAACTGGCGCAAAAATAGTTTCTGTGAATTTTATCTCCGTCGTTTTAGAAGGATTTTTGAGTGTTTCAGTTACAGTAGAAATTGTAGCAGACAACGTTGGTGATGCTTTGGATTTGGTTGCTGTGGTTTTTTGAAATGGGGTCTGGGTACTGTTAAATTGCGTTGCTGTAATTTTTTTTGTTTTTGTTGGGATTACGGAAGGCCCTATTGTGGGTACTGTTTGGAAGCTCTGACCACCCCATACAATATGGTTGGGTATCGAAAATAAAATTGCTATCGTCACTAGAATAAAAAGGAATGTAAATCTGAGTTTTTTCTTCATAGCTACTTTTCATAATTACTATATTTTTAATAAGGAAACCAAAAAATGAATAACAAGGTTCTATCTACGATCGCGAAATAAAGTAACCATTTTTTATAGTGAGTTTGGAACTAATATTCCCCGATCTCATCAGGTTATTGTAACCTATTATGAAATCTTAATCCCCAAATAAAAAGAGGAAATTCTCTCTTTTTTGCGTAAATAATTATCAAAAAGGTTTTATTCGTGAGATTAATCACAGGAGAAATCTTATAATTAATTTTACTTCACTAAGTAGAAGCTTTTTTCCTTCTAAAAATTAAGAAGAAAACAATAATTCCGATGCTTAAAGCAACGGCAGCTAATAATCCTAACAGCACAAAAGTACGCCAGGGGGACGATGGAGGTGGAACTATGACTTCAGGCGTAGAAGTAAAAGTAGCGGAGGCTTGCGCAATTGTTGTTGCCGTAAAGGTTGGAGTAATTGTAGGAGGTACAGAAGTATTGGTATTCGTCATGGTTGGTGTAACAGTGACCGTGGAGGTAGCCGTAACCGTTGAAGTGGAGGTAGCGGTTGGAGGAAGGGTCGGAACAGTCTGGGGATCCAGTCCACCCCAAACCACATTTTGGGGAATGAAAAGAAACAATATCATAAACCCTATGAATGGCACTAGCTTTAATCCCAGATTTTTTTTCATCTCATACTTTCCTATTTTTAACTAAAGTACTCTCTTATGGTATCAACATCGCAGGATCCCCAAAATACACATAGGTTTTCCACAATTCATCCAGGGAAAAATCAGCGGTGAAATTATCCCTTTCCTGATGAAATATCAGTTCATTAATTCTTGAATATTCTGTTAATTGTAACTTATTTTGAAAGAATTGTATCAAATTCTCCTGATTTTCCAAAATTGGGTGGCCAGTAGGTGCCAGGATACCAGTGACACCCCCACTAGGACGGAATAACAACCCCTCAGCCAGGGATATTTTATCAGGATGAATAAAATAACCATTTAAACAGCTGAAACTGAATAATACTGCTGGCGCTGAAGATACCGGCAAGTCAGAAATCATCGGGTAAGATAATATTTTATCCTTTCCCCATAGATCGATGCTGCCATGACCAAAATAAAACACAAGTGAATATGGTTCTTCGAATATTCCTTGAATTTCATCTGAATTGGGTGGATTGAATATTAGTGTTTGATAATCAATGGAGAAGGGCAGCATAAAATTTTGAGCAGTTTCAAGAAAAATCGAATCGGCTGGATCCGAAACAGCGATCATTTTTCCCCATTTGGAAGGGATAGAACTTTCGTAACCAATTATCTTGTCAACCCACACAGCCACCTGTTGGGGTGTTTCAGCAGGAACACGACCCACTGCAAGTTCTGGTTGGGAGTCTCCATTCAAATCTGCAAAGGGGAAATCACTGATGGTTTGACCCATCTGACCCGAATTGACAAAAAACGATGGCACATAATTTATGAAATCCTGATAATTCTCAATCTCATAGGTATAATCACCGACCAATAACAGGTATTTCAATTGGTTTTGATTTTTTTCATATACATTCTGTATGAATTCTTTCAGAGAATCAACCGAAGGATAACCTGATTGATAAGTATCATATATTCGTTGGGGACTCACCATCATTGTAACCAAGCCCTGTTCAGTTCTTACGTCAATCAAAGGTAAGAGCGTTGGTTGAAAAATTTCAGGGGCGACAATAAGATATTCAATTGTTTCCGAAGGAATAGTTAAAATTTCATCTTCTATTGTTTGCATGGTTGAGACGGTTAAAAATTGACCATCTGGAATCCAGTGATACTTTGCATCCGGTTGATGTACAATTTCGACTCGTCCCTCAGATTGGATTGAATAAATATCAAATGGTTGTTCAGTTGTATGTATTGTCACCAATGTGCCGGGTGAGGAAACCATGCTATTCAATGGTTTATCATCCTGAAGCATAAAAGATCGACTTTGTGACCCTAGATTAATAGGATTGGTGGTTTCAACTTCAATCCAATCCAGATAGATTTTTCCTGGTGGGTTGTCTGCTGATGTAATAGATTGAATCGTAAAAATATTCTTTTTAGATAAATAAGCTGGATCAATCTGAATTTCAATTTTCTGCCATTTCTGTCCATTCACTTGAACTGTTTCCAGAATGTGCTCATTAATGCTGGCTTTCAATAATTGGGTTGGATTGTAGGAAGTGGTTGGAGGTACCCAAAATTGACACCGAATCGTTACACTTTCTACTGGCAATTCAGATAGTTGAATTTCCTGATCAATACGTTGACCTTGTTGAATCAAAGCCCACAACCAATGGTCCTCACCAGCTACCTGCGGAAGATATATGGATTGGTTTTGGTAAATCTCCTTGAAAATTCCGGTTGTGTTCATTCCTGAATTATCTTGAATTTGAGAAATGATTAAAGGTGTGATCCGGCCAGTATGATCAGTGGGTTTTTCGGATAATATAAACACATTCTCCTTTAGATTGATTTTTGTTTTAATTTTTGGTGAATAGAATCGGATACTAATTTTGTGGGAGTCTGGTTCTTTATTGACCCAAAAAGGGTATGAATCACCTTTAAATTCAAGCTGAACATGATCTAGGTTTTGAATGGTAAAACCTTTTTCCACCCATTCTTTCTGAGAAATCTCAAAAAAACCTTCTCCAGACACAACAATTCTCAGTTGTGAAAAACTCCCCGGTTGATTCTTCGTCAATTCTCTATTTTGACAACCTGTCAGACCGAGAACGAGGAAAAAGATTGTAATGATAGGTATGCTGCCAATTCTCAATCCGGTCTGTGTTTCCTTTGGAAGATGATTAATAAAATAATAAGCAGGAAACCAGCGAGTAGCGTGACTATAAATCCAACTAATCCCCGTTTTAATGGATTAATTTCTGCTGGCACAGGTGTTATTGTAGGAGTAAAAACATTGTAATGAATGATCTTATAGGTTCGGGTAATTTCCGGGGTTAGTGTCAAATCGGGTGTATCAGTCACCGAAATAGTAGGGGGAATCCGTGCTGTTGTGGTGGATGTAATGGTGGGTGTATTGGTATTAAATGAAAATGGAGAGGTTGGGCTTAGCGATGGGGTCAGAATTTTTGTTTGATCGAGTGTTGGTGACATTCTTATTATTGGTGTGAAAGTTAGAGTATTCAGAGCGACAGTGCTGGTTAGTGTTAATGTTTGTGTTAGGGTAGCAGTGGTTTGTAATGGGGTAGCTGAAATCGGCCCGAAAAATTCGCTGTCATAATTGTTTTCTAAGGCTTCCAACTTGTAATAATAAGTTTTTTCATTTGTCAGGTTTGAGTCAATGTACTGGTACACAAGTCCACTAACTGATGTGCCCTGGGTGAAGATAAAATTACTCACTCGAGCATACTCTCCATTAAGGTGATCATTGCGAGTGATGTAAAAACCAAGCATATCAGTTTCCGAAGCTGTCTCCCATTCCAAAATCACCTGCTGATTTCCGGGAAAGGCATTAAATGAAACCATTGTAACTGCTGCATTTACCCTTTGAACTATTCCAGCCAAGCTCAAAACAAGGAAACAGATACCCATTAAACCCAATGAATATTTAAAGACTCTTATCATTCTTCTTTAAAGTATATAAGAGAACGGTCAGAAAGTTCCTGTAGAAAATGGAAAACATCATTTTTTATTGTATCTGCCTGATAGATAAATGCTGATGTAACCTGATCAATGATCTGAGCAACTGATTTTTGTCCATCGATTAAATTCCAAATAAAATCTCCTACAGAATTCACAGTTCTCACTTTGCCTTTTTGCCCATGAACGAGCAACCCTTCATTTTCGACTTTATGATAAGCAACTTCTTCATTTTGAACTGGAATGGTTGAAAGTTTCATAATTAACTCCTTTGTTAGAATAAAATTTTCGGTAAAGGGAAGAGATAAAATTATTGATGCGATTGATGATACGAACAAAAGGATTATTTAATCGAAATTTGTACCCATTTTTTTCAATTTCAACAACATATCCTAAAATCTGTTCAAATTTAACCGGAGGATCGGGAAATCTTGACCAGTCTCCATGAGTTAAAATTTCTGAATCGTTTATCCTGATTAGGCGGTGAACCACAAAATCTACCCCTCGATCGATCAAAACAATTTCACCTACCTGTAACCCCACCTCATCGATAATGGGTTCAATTAACACCCAATCACCCTTCTGGATTAATGGCTTCATGCAGTTCCCAGTGACTTTGAAGCGAATAGGGCAGTTGTTCTTCAGACCTGCGACGATTTGAGCATGAAAAATAGATTGCATTGATTTTGTCATCGTGTAACCAGTGGAAGATAGATTCCCCATCTAGTAGGGGATAATTGTAGTGCTGGATCACCAAAAATCATATAAGTAAAAATTAGACTGTCATTGCCATGATTTGCCATCAAGTTTAATTTAGCACTCAGATCCAATGTACCCAGGGTGGGATCTACATAATTGGAAAATGCGGAGAAAAACCCACGCTGGAGTAATTCCTGACCATTGACATAGCCATTGCCTGGGGAGGAAAGCATAGCGACTGCACCTTTTCCGGAAACACGAGTCAATTCTTCTGCCAGAGAGCGGCGATCGGTGGTTTGATTGGGCAAAGTGGGCGGAAAATACCAGTAGCCATCCACACAATCCAGTGATAATACAACCGGATACAAATCCTGGTTTGAGATTTGAGGAATGTGATCAACGTGAAATATCTTTTCAGACGCCCAATTTGTGATGGCACCATGTCCATTGTAAGAAATGATCTGGTTTCCCTGATTGAAAGCAGCAATAATCTCATTTGTGACCATCGGACAATTTTCAGGAGAGGTGGCACGACAATTATAGTTATCCAGGAAAATCTTGTTGATCAGATAGGGTTGATCTATTTCTTCTGCAATCACCTGGTTAACGATGGATGGAAAATTGCCAGCAGGGTCGGTCGGGCAAATAGTCGTTGGATCATTATCAACACAACCAATATAATTAAGTGGATCCTGGAGATAATAATTATCAGCCACAAAAGTAATCCTCTTTTTCCACTCCAAGGATGATTTTTCAAACTGAATAGTTTTGTTGATATAAGCTTCCAGCTCATCCTGGTTATTGACTGACATGCGACCAATCATGGCGTCCGGAAAAATATCATCCCCCACAACAGCTACCAGGTCGCTTAGGCTATCCACTTCGCCTTGCAATGGGTCCACCCATACAAAATTTGGCGGCAGATATACTTCATCTGGTGAACGAGTGTTCTTCAAATCCCAATGGCCATCACCAACCAATAAGACATATTGAGGAGCGGGTGATTGCCAGTATTGATAAAGATACCCAAAGAAATTCTTGATGGCTATCGGATGAGAAATTCCAAAATTAAACTGGTTGTACACATCCTGCAAATCGACCAAAAGCACACGATATCCCTGCGAAGAGCGGTACTCAACCAGGGGTTGTAATCCTTCCAGAAAGGGTTGCGGGGATATGATTAGATAGTCTGCCTGATGATTTGTGGAAAGAAGATTCGGCGGGGAGTAAAGTGATAATAATCCCTGAGTAGTTTTGATGGCCGCCTGCCCTGAAAGTATGTATTGCTGTGGTTGAATTAGTGCTTGGTTAAACGTGAGTAAACCTGCGTCAAACTCAGTATTTTGAAGTGCGAATGGCAGCAATGGATCCGTTATGTTCCACAGGTAGTTTTCAGAAGAGGAAAGGTTAGAAACTTGAATATCACCATTCGTCATAGGATTCACGTTGAAAATCAATTCCTCGTTTACTGCTCTAAGCTGGCGTGCATAGTTGACTGAAACGAAATCAAATCCATAACGGGAAGCTGGTAAGCCCAGTGAATTAACGATGAATGAAAACTCATTAGTACCTGAAAGCAAAAACTGTTGATTGATTATTCCTGAGAAAGAATACCGAATGGCTCCATCCCAATAATCATCTGACAGAAGTAGGTCATTCAGCAGGAAATGAAGGTGATGATCTGGGTTACGTGTGGAACTGGAGGTTGCAGAAACAATTTGACCTTCAATTTGAGCATCGAATAGTGAAGAAATCACCGGATCAACCAGCTGGATGGTATACGATTTGGTGAATGGAAATGTTTTTACATCCAAATAATCCCAGAACCAGGTATCCTCGTTGGTGAAATGAGTTGTCCACCAAACATTCTCCTGTTCAAATTTTACCTGATCTACGAAGATTGTATTCACCACACCACCTTGAGGCTTGCCATCCACTTCGGAAATACGAAACCCCGGTGTTTCTGCTACATACAACCAGTAAACGTTTGTGCTGGTGTATTTCTCCAACATTAAAGCAGAGAATTCAGGTTGCCAGGTGCCATAGCTTGGCCAGTGGTCAGATTGATGTTTGTACATTTCGGAAAGATAATCTCCCTGGAAATTCTCACCATAAAACAAAAGTGACTCTCCTGGTTCAAAAAGGTTGTCCTCATCTCCCTCAAACAGATATGCAGTCTCGCGGCCTTGATTTTCTAAATGGAAAAAATTTGGATTGATTTCGTCCAAATCAAACTGAATGTCTTGAAGATCCTCAAATGTAACCCGGTAGATACCTTGCTCTTCAATCTCCAATCTGGCGCGGAGACCCCAGGGTTCTTGCAGATCACCGCCCCACAGGATGGGAAGTTCAGCTTTCCATAATAAGGCTTCAGCAGCGTTTATGATTTGCGGTTGAAATGCAAGATCATGCCTCGGATTGAGGGATAGGTTGTCTGAGAGTGCCACATGATCATTCAAGGTGAGCTTGATTTCGAGATCCTTGGTCCATAGAAATTGATGAGATTGGCAATCCCATCTGATTGGATAGAAAGTTATCGAAACCAGGTGTTGATCACGGTACCAAAACGGATCACCGATCTGAATTGAGGATTCAGGAAAAATTTTTTCACAAATATTTAATTCTTCTTTTTCGAACTCATCATTCGTTTCTGTATCAAATATGGGTGAAATGCTAAGATTATCCGGGACAGAAATTTGTTTTGTAGTTGAAATAAGTTGAGATGTATGATGGAATCCTTCAGGGGGTAGCGCAAGTATGGTTGAGAAATAAGGGATTTTTGGTAAACCGGATATACTGAGTTCTTCTGCGCCTAGAAGAGAAATCGAAGATACTCCAGCCTCCTGTTCCCAATTAAAGGAAAGTGAATTTATCTTTACAATGATTTGGTTTTCAATTCTTTGATATTCAACCCCGGCAGACTTTGATAATGACCCCGTGTTTTCCAAAGAAAAAGCCAGAGTAGATATATGAGCAAAGATTACTAAGCCAATAAACAGTCGCGTTTTAATTTTTTTCCAAATTAAAACGAACCTGGGAAGTTTCAACCAGGAGTTTCGCATGTTATTCTCTTTTGGTTATTCTTTAGGGGTTATATAATCGGATTCGACTGGCCAGTCCCAACCACGCAATTCAGCTTCTAAAGGATCCAAGATAATTGGTGGCACTGGGCTAGGTCCAGCATTGGTTTCTATATCCGCTTCAAATATGATGGCGGGTGGTACATAGTCTTGTCTGGGTTCAGTCATGTTTACACCTGCTATAAAGGGGAAAATATTATTAAATTATTATACAAAAAAAAGAATTTATTACAACCACCCCCGCAAACGGTAAACTGCAAAACCTAAATATTCTTTCATCACATAGGTCACATCCGACAGATTTCCTGCGTTTGGAACCAGTCCAATCATAAGATCCTGAAAGCTTGGTTTCCAGAGTGAATTCCAACTTTCGTAAGTGATGCTGTAATCGGCAGGAGCTGGGATTACTTTAATTCCCTGCTTTTCAAATAATGCCACCGATCGCCACATATGACTGGCAGAAGTTACCAGGATTATTTCCTCAATATTTCGTTTCCGTAGAATCTCTGCACTAAACTGCGCGTCTTCAGCGGTATTGCGGGATTGATCCTGGAGAATCAAAACATCCTTTGGAACATTCATTAAAAGCAGAAGTTCTTCCATATCCTGGGCTGGTGTGGTGGTGCGCGAGCCTGACCATTCGATATTGCCCCCACTCAATATAATACGCTCTACAATGCCAGATTGGTACAATTTGGCAGTATACAGCACGCGGTCTCCGGCACCATTCGTTTCTGTCATTTGGCGTGGGTATTGCTGTGACTCTGTCCCTCCACCTAAAAGCACAACTGTGCTATTGGATGGCAGTTGTTCCGGCGGTAAATAACGCCATTCGAGGGTTCTTGCCAGCATAGCGGGCACCCAACGATTACCTCCTAAAAATATGATCACCACGACCAGGATAATGATCCAACGTCCTTTACTCGCCTGTGCGCTTTTACGGGCGAGAAGCAAATAAGCGATCAAAAGCAACCAGATCAATCCCAGAGGATATAACCAAAGAGGTAAAAACTTAGAAAGAAAAACAAACATCATCAACCTACCAATCGTCTTAACACTGAATCGAGAGAATATCCATAACTTTCTCCGAAGAGATTCAGATGATTGAGAATATGATAAATATTATAAATTTCAAACCGATCCTGATAACCCGGTTCCAGGGGATAGGACTCATGATATGCCTGATAAAAAATCTGGCTAAAACCACCAAACATTTGGGTAAAAGCCAGATCTGCCTCACGATCGCCATAGTAGACTGCTGGGTCAATTAAAACCGGGTTGGAATGTTCATCACCAATCACATTTCCAGCCCACAGATCACCATGCAACAAACTGGCTTTACGGGGGATTCCCTTTAACCAATCCTCGAGACGATTAATCAGTTGTTCCAATTTCTGTCGACGAGGAACTCCACAGTGGTTATTCCGTACAGCAAGCTCGATTTGTGGTTGTAATCTCATATCACGAAAAAAGCTTATCCAATCAGTATGCCAGTTGTTGTATTGTGGAGTGCTGCCGATATAGTTATCATGATCCAGGCCATACCGCATTGACTCACTGTATAAGTGCATTTGCGCTAATTGGTGACCAAATTTTCGCTGGTCAAAATTGGACTGTCTCTCAATCCATTCCAATAAGAGAAATGCTGGTAATTCTGCCTGGGTTTCCTGGGCTTGGATGACCTCTGGAATTCGGATAACTTTCGCGGATGATAATAATCGTAAACCTAACGCTTCAGTTGTAAACATATTTGGCAAAGATTGTGAATTCCATTTAAGAAAATATTTCTTTTTCTCCGTAACCAACTTCGAGGCATGGTTAATACACCCTCCACCTAGAGATCGCAATTCTATGATTGGGTCTGGATGACCAACTTCCTTTAATATCTGTGATAAAGCGACTTGAAGGCCAGGAGGCAGGTTGTTCATAACCCTTCATTTTCGATAATGAAGTTGAGCAATCCTTCGCATCCAGCGTTTATCAGTTTAAATACCTCATCAAAATTATGTGCATAGTATGGATCTGGCACATCGGCTGGGTAACCTTGCGGAGCAAAATCCAGTAAGCGTTTTACGTTTTTTTTGAAATAGGTTTGAATATCGTCAATATTTTCTTGATCCATAGCAACAATGTAGTCAAATTTTGAAAAATCATTTGCTACCAATTGTTGTGCCCGCATATTTCCGACTTCAATATTATTCTCACTGAGAATCAATCGTGTGCCAATATGCGGAGGCTCACCCACATGCCAGCGGCCAGTACCTGAAGAAGCAATTGTAAATCGGTCAGCCAGTCCTTTTTTCTCTACCATGTTTCTGAAAACCGCTTCTGCCATCGGAGACCTACAGATGTTACCTGTGCACACAAACATTACTGAAATTTTCTTCATATAAAAACCCTTTATCTTTCTATTTTGATATTTATACCAAAAATAAGAAATTTATGAAAGTTGCTTGTATCCAATTTCTAGATTTGTTTAAACGATAAAGGACCTGCGTGATGCAAGTCCTTATTTAATTGGGGGTAACGGCGCGTTCCCCCACCGTTTTTCAGGTGACTCACCAGGGACTCGAACCCTGAACCGATTGATTAAGAGTCAATTGCTCTGCCAGTTGAGCTAGTGAGCCATTATCGCAAGGCAATTATACCTAATTTAGAGGTCATGTCAATGAAGCGAGCCTTGACATGAAGCGAGCCTCAGCATCAGGACATTTTCAGCTTATCTGGAAATAAGCGGGCTTTGAAGCAAAGCGTAGCATAAATAGATCTACGTAATAGTTGGGAAATGGGGATTGGTAACCTTCTCAATTTTCAGGGAGTAAATCAATGATCAGGATTTCAGGTGGGGCGAGCAATCGGATTCGTGGAGCTAGTCCACCCGCAAAACCCAATCCACGATTGACATACATGATCATGTTGTCTAATTGATATTTTCCCATTTCAAAAGTTTTTCCATACTTTGTGTTTGTAATGATTGCTCCATAAAAAGGTAATCGAACCTGCCCACCATGTGTGTGCCCGGTTAGGTATAAATCTACATCTAAATCACGAGCAAGATAGGCTAGATTAGGGGTGTGGTAAAGCAATAATTTATAATCATTTGGTTTTACTTGGCCCATAACTTCGATGAAGGATTCATCATCTCCAAACCATTCTTCGAAACAGATGCCAATGATAGCTAATTCTCTACCAGGCAGGGTTAAATAATTAATTTCATTGTCTAAAATTTTAATACCTGACCCCGCCAGTATTGTTTCCAGTCTTCTTATTGATTCATAATTTCCATTAACCGCATAAATCCCTAATGGTGCATGAATTTGCCTGACGAATTCACGCAGAGAATTAATCGTGGTTTGATCGTTTGTCCCTCTGAGATTGGCAAAATCTCCAGTAATCACAATCATATCAGGGGCGATTTGATCTAAATTTTCAATTGTATCCTTCTCTCGCTGTGTGATATTCTCAATATGCAGGTCTGATAATTGAACTATTCGGATTGGCTGTTCTAAATTTTTCACAGTGATTTCAATTTTATTTGTAGTAATATTGAAGGGTTCAATATAGAAACCATAAATTCCAAGAGCTAACAAAAGCAAATTTGGAATCAATAATGCCCAACAATAAGATTTAACAAATTGAATCCTTTGTCTGAAATACAGTCTTAATTGAAAAATCAAACAATAGAAGTAAAAACCCATACGGATAAATGAAAACACAAATAACGGTATAACAAATATCCCATAGGAAATATTTAATCTCGGTAAAGCCAAAAGCCATCCCGTATCGATAAGAACAAATGTTATTGTAATGATCAAACCGACAAATACTATTTTTAAAAAATATGATTTTTTTTTGTCTGCCTGCATGTTTGCTGACTTCTTTTCAATGGTTTAAATAATAATAATTGCTGCAAGATTGTTTTTTATCTCATTTAATTCAAAAGCATTTAGCTATCATTAGGTTCTAAAAGAATTGTAAATCCCAATTAGCTATGAGACAATATTAACATAACCAATCCAGTACGAATAATTAAAATAGAGGGATTAAAGTGGCATCTACTGACTATTGTGTACTATGTATTCCATAGATAACCCAGAAAGGAAGACCTTCTATTTCAACGAGTTCTTACGCATTGTTCAGAAATACCAGTTTATGTTTTTTCCCAGAATGTACTAAGGCTTGTGCCAGTTCTAATGCCTTTAGACCATCTTGTCCTGTGACTGGAACAATGGAATCATCCTGAATTGCAGCCAGAAAGGCTTCTTGTTCAGCGCGTAGAGGTTCTTTTTTGTTTATGTGATAACGGACCATGCTGCCTTCTCTTACCCCTCTCAATAAACCTAAAGTAGACCACTCGGACTCATTTAATAGCGAGTTTTCATAGAAATAGAGGTCCTGCGTTATATAATCTACTTTGAACATACCCAATTCGCCTGTCACACTGAACTCACGAATTTTTGTTGGCGTTATCCAATTAATAATCAGGTTTCCTACCGTTCCATCTGAAAGACAAATCAGTCCACTCATCAAATCTTCATATTGACTGTGAATTCCACTCATTGTTTCCGCATAAATACGCGTAATTTCTTTCTGTGTGACATATCGAATAATATCTAAATCATGAACAGCCAGATCGATTACTACACCTACGTCATTGATTCTTTGCGGTAACGGACCTTCTCTACGAGCTTCAACCTTAAAGACCTTTCCTAATTTATTATTAGCCAATTTCTCCTTCAAAGCAGTGATAGCAGGATTAAATCTCTCGATATGTCCGATCATTAACTTGACACCAGCTTTCTCTGCAGCATCAATTAATATGTTCCCTTCATCCACAGTGCATGAAATTGGTTTTTCAACCAGAACGTGAATTCCACGTTTGATCACTTCCAATCCAACATCCACATGCGAACTTGTTGCCACACATATGGTGACTGCATCGGGTTTTTGCTCATCCAACATTTGACGGTAATTTGTATAACTTTTTGTTGAATATTGATGAGCAATTGACTCCGACACAGTTTGATTTAAATCGGCTACACCCACAAGCGTTACACCCGGCAATTCCCAATTAATTCGGGCGTGATTTTTACCCATACTTCCAACACCGATGACAGCAGTTTTAATGGTCATAATTTATTTACCTCCCTGATAATCTTTTCCACATCATCAGAACTGAGCATGGGATGGACGGGTAGTGAAACAACTTCTTTAACCACTTGTTCTGTAACTGGCAAAAATAAATTACCGTAGCCCATCTCAATCAGATGAGTTTGCTTATAAGCTGGCACCGGGTAGAAGATGCCTGTTCCGATACCTGCCTGCTGGAGGGTATTTACTGCACCATCCCGGTCGACTCCTTGCTTTACGCGTACAGTATATTGATGCCATACATGATCATAACCAGGTTTCACCTTTGGAGTAATTACACTGGTTAGATTATTATTGAACAAATCCGCATTTTGTCTGCGTGCTGCAGTAAATTCTTGCAATCTTTTTATCTGTACCAATCCAATGGCCGCATGCAGGTCAGACATTCGAAAATTGTAACCAAGCATATCATGATAATAACGTCGCTGCATTCCATGATTGCGAATCATTTTGCAGCGCGTAGCAATCGTCTCATCGCTCGTCGTAATCATCCCCCCCTCACCTGACATGATATTTTTGGTTGCATATAAACTAAAGCACCCCGTTCCGAAAGACCCCACCGGCTTATTTTTATATTTCGCCCCAATAGCCTGACAGGCATCCTCAATGATAATCAGACCATGTTTTTCAGCAATATTCACAATAGCATCCATATTACAGGGATATCCATAAAGATGCACCAAAAGAATCGCTTTTGTTTTTGGAGTTATAACAGCTTCTATCTCTGCTGGATTAATATTAAAAGTGTCTGCTTCGATATCAACAAATACCGGAGTTGCACCGACAAATAAAATAGAATTGACTGACGCCATAAACGTGAAAGCAGTGGTGATGACTTCATCGCCGGGACCAATATCATGAGCAAGCAAGGCTACATGCAGAGCTGTTGTTCCGGATGTGGTCGCAATTGCATATTGCGTGTGGCAAACTTCTGTGAATTTTTCCTCTAATTTTGCAACTTTCGGTCCTTGAGCCAGCATCCCAGAGTCAAGGACATCCATCACAGCTTGCTTCTCAGCCTGGCCTATATAGGGTTTAGAAATGGGTATCAAGTTTTCATCTCCTCTTTTCAATCTATCTAAATTATCATTGTCTCAAAATTACATTTTGGACATTGCATCATTTGTTTCAAACCTTCTTTTTCAATGAGATTCTCCCCACAAGGACATACATACCCGACCAAACGCGCAGGGTTTCCTCTCACCAATCCATATTTTGGAATATCACGGGTCACAACACTGCCAGATCCTACCATTGCCCATGCGCCAATCATGACTCCACAACGAATGGTTGAATTTGCACCTAAGGCAGCGCCATTTTTTACCAGTGTTTCACTTAGAACCCAATCATCGGCAGCTTTCAAGGTTCCATCCGGATTAATGGCTCTTGGCTTCAAATCATTGGTAAAACAAACATGAGGTCCAACAAAAACTCCATCCTCCAGCGTTACGCCATGATAGATTGAGACATAATTTTGAATTTTAACATTATCTCCGATTACAACTCCCGAATCAATATAAACTCCTTTTCCAATTATGCAATTTCTACCGAGTTGGGCACCTTCTCTGACCTGGCTGTGGTGCCAGATGCTGGTCCCATCACCAATTTGTGCCTTATCAGAAACGTCTGCACTGGAATGGATACGGATAGACATATGAACCTCCTGATTATTTCAGTGAATAAAATATCAATATTCTTCTTGATTATAGCTTTAAGAATAAAAGCTTGCTTGGAACTAGTTTCTATATCAAAAACCCATCGATTGTTGTCACTCGATTCAAACATCAGCCTCTCCATTCCACCCGATCAAGTCAAATGTTGGTCGTTGAACAAAATTAGGTTTCCTTTGGATTGAATTAAATCCATTCTTTCTGCACCAGTTATCATGTATGTATCTTGATTATCGCCATCGGTTGAAAAATACCAAGCGTCCAGTATTCAATATCCTTTCCGGCAATAAGGATTTTCGAAAGAACGATTCTCCTCGAACATATAAATTCAATCTTAAACTCGGTGAGGTGAAAATTTGGCTTGTACTATTACAATTTTCTCACCGTGTATTGAGCAACCAACAAGACTCTGCCATTATCGGCAATTTTAACTGAGTTCTATAGGTTAAACCGTACGGACTAGTACTTTAAATCCCTGTTCCTCAATGGATTACCAATGGCAAATAAATAAAATTGCTATATTGCTCAAAGATTGCGCCGACCATTTTATCAGCATCCATAATTACGCTGCAGGTTCCGCTACCGCTACAAGCACCCGTCCACTCAACAAAATAATAACCCAAATCGGGTGAAGCTAGTAGATTCACAACTTCCCCATAATCGTATTCCGCTGATGTGGGAGCAATACTGCCTCCTGTCGGTTGATAAACGGTCAACATGTAGGTGTTGATTGCAAAATTGGCTGTTGCGGTTATGTTTGATGTTACGTTCTCGTCCGTGCGAGGGTTATCGGTAGAACCATCACTCCAATTGACAAAGTGATATCCAGCATTGGGAACAGCTGTGACTGTCGTTCCACTTGTCCCGTGATTAACTGTCTGTACCGTTGTGCCTGTAAGTGAACCATTAGCGCCAGCTTTGTAGGTCAAGGTGTATGTGTTGATTGCAAAGGTAGCTGTGATAGTTGTGTCAGCATTCATAATGACGATACATGGTTCTGTACCACTGCATCCTCCCCCACTCCATCCACTGAATGTGTATCCTGTGTTTGGCACTGCTGTCAGAGTAACTTCTGTCCCAATATCAAAGGCATTTTGATCTGGATCTCGGATTACTGTACCTCCATCAACAGGGTCAACCTCCACACTCAGAATGACCTTTGGTATAACTGTTATTGTTTGCGAAGTAGAAGCACTATCATAAGGACTTGAAACCGTCAAAGTGACCAAAACATCCCCTATATCCGGGAAGGTTAGATTGGCAGTAGGTTCAGTAGTGATGACCTCTTCGCCGTTAAAATTCCATGTATATGTCATCGGCAAGGTTGTATCGATGGATGTGTAACTGGCTATAAAAGCAGCTGGTACCCCCGCTATAACCTCGGTTGGATAGGTAAATGAAGCCGTTTTGACCGCTGGCCAGGCATTAATGTACACATCATCCATATACCATAATAGTCCATTCGGAGTGGATTGGGTTGCTTTGAACCGCAAACGTACATCCGCCAGTTCGCCATAAACACTTAAATCTATATCTTCAGTCAGCCAATGAGGTGTCACATTGGCTCCCACATCTGTCTTAATTGGCAGCCAGGTACTGCCGCCATCCGTGGAAACTTGCAATTCAGCTTTATCATTCAAGGAACCCAACCGATACGCATGCTCGTAGTGGAGCACCGGGCCGGCATAATCCGAAAGATCTAAGGGGCTTGTCATTGATAATGATCCTGTGGAGGTCGTCATCCAGGAATTTGTCCAGCTTTTCCAGGTACCACTATTCAGGATCCATGCATTTGCCAACCATTTGCTGGTTCCATTTTCTAGATCATCCTGAAAAAGTGTAACCGCAGGACTAGAAGGCTCAAATTGGTTGCGAGCATATGCGGGGGTAGTGATGGCATACTTCGCTTCACTTTCAAGGGTTGCTGCACTCAGGTTGCCACTAAAGATCTTGACTGCAACCAATTTAAAAGCTCGTGTTCCAGTCAATGGGAGCTGATCGTAAAGCATCTGGCCATCGAAGTCCAATGTCATGGTCTGGTAGCCATTACCTAAATTTTGTAAACCGCTAACAGCCCAGGCAATTTCTGTACCGTTCTGATCTTCCAGCAATCCTTCTATGCGATAATTTCCTAAAGTATCTGTTACTGTAACACCAACCCCAATACGAAGAATGTCGTACAGTCCATTCCCATTCATATCCACAGGAGTGATCGTATAGGTTCCGGTCGGATCCACATCCATAGGTTGCATTAATGATGGATCACCATTGTTTTCGTTTGCGAAGGTGACGTTTCCTGTTTCAATTTCCCCATCCATGTCATCAACCTCATAGCTGGGTGCGAAACGAGAATCTAACAGCTCGCCATCGGTGATTGTCAGATACAAATGTTCGAGTGTGTAGGGTGGGGAAGTCTTTTCAACATCAAATTTTAATTTTGCTTGCGGGTCTGTTCCCGTCCAGGTTGCATTCCCGACAAAATCACCTTTACTATCATACAGATCACCTGTCATTGTAAAGCTGCCAGGAATTTCTATATTTAACGGGATCTTGATAAGCATTGTTTCATACAAACCATTTCCATCCTGATCAATCCCTGAATGGTTAATTCCATCGGAATTAATCGTAGCAGCCAGGATCTTAAATTGGGTGTAATCATAAGCCTGCGTATTGTAGGAGAATGACTCGTAAGCCAGTGTTGTGTTTGGTTCAACAATTTCAAAATAGGGTTGGTTTGCTCCCACTGCCCACAAGGTTTTTACCTGGTAAGGACCATCTGTCTGAGAATCAGCAATCTGAAAACCATCAAAAGTTATTTCAACAATTTGTTTTCCTGGTTTAAGGGTTATGTTCTCTGTTGCTCCCCGAATTACGCTTTCCCCAACACTTAAAATTCCGCCAAATTGCACATCTTTTTCAACTGAGCTGGTGACTTCAAATTTGACCACTAACTCATCGAAATAATCATTCCCATCTGAATCGATACCGTACTCTGAAATTATATTTCCCAATTTGATATTGGTATCACGAAGATTTTCATTGTCGATTAAGAGAGGATAGAAAGAATTTGTCCTCTCTTCATCTACTATTGAAACCGTCATCATTCCATTCGTCATGTTGTCAGGAGACCAACTGGCCAAAAATGCATCACATTCTGCTTGGGGTGTTGCCGGGCTACAGGCGATCGGTTTTGGGTTGGTAGGCCAATTCTCGAGTGGTGCGAGTGGGTCAAGCAAAGTAGTGTCCAGGATATAGGTTTTGTACTCATCTCGCCCCGGGGGGTTACTGACCGGAGGCCTCCTCCACTCGGACGGATTCCAGGTATCCCCTTTAAAATAAAGATAGTTCAACACATCTACATGCGGTGATTGGGTGATTTGGAGAGGTTCTTTGCTGTCCCATTCATAATCACGGTTATAAGCTGCCCATTCATCTTGTGGAATTGGCCAAATCTGATTGACTGTGCCACCCGCACCGCTGCCATCCTGAAAATTCCATTTATGATTTACTACGAAAACCCCATCACCATATTTATCCCCAAACCAATATGCGACATCTTTTCTCCAGTCAGCCAGGGTCGTGATCGCAGTAACACCCGTATTCCAGGGGTAATATGCTGGGTCCGTATTGAGCGGATTGACATAGCCTTTTTGCGCATGCCAACCTCCCGAGTACCACATGATGGTGGCCGTGTCATATTCATAAGTGTTACCAACTTGCCCACTTTCACCATGGCCATAGGTTTTATTGTAATCAACCTGAATGACATTTGCCGGGATACCCGCTGAGCGCAGCATGGCGGCATAGGTTGTGGCTGTGGTTTCACAATAACCACCATTTGATTGCCAACCGGTGCCATCCCACCACCTATACATAGCACTTGTAAAGTTATTTTGTAACAAACCTGAATGAGTACGGAATTCTGTGTCAAACCATCTGGATAGATCGTATGTTGCATCAGCCTGGCTATTGCTACCATGGATCCCCTTAATCGCATTATCAACCAAAGCAGCTTTTGTAAATTGCTCAGTCCAGTATGCCTGAGCATAACCAAAGGTTGTATGATAATCCCAATTAGAGCAGGGTGCGTTCGGATCGTCATACGGGCACAAAGGACTTGAATTGTGTTCATTGGTATAATTCCAATCCCACATTCGGAAGAAGGGCACGACCTCATCCCTCACGTTTTCAGGGTCTCCATTGTATAAAAAGGCATCAATTTCATCCTGGGGTAAATCAGCCGGGATCTCAAATATGACATATACTGGCATACTCTTCGACCAACTTCCGTCTGTCACTGTCGCTGTATAGGTGCCAACCGTCCCATTGGTTGGAATTATGACTCTCCAACCTCCATTGGCTACATCACGAATAGGTGTAAGGGCTGTCATGTTGGTGCCGGTGAGAGTCAATGTTCCACTATCTGGACCTGCAATAGAAAAAGTGGTTCCTCGTCTGACAACAACAGCTTCCTGCATTAAATATTGATCACCACCTTGTTTGATTGAAAGATATTTCGAATCGCTAGTCCTGAAATATTGGCTGGTAGCAAAGGAGTCCTCATACCTTGAAGCGATCCCAGGGCTATGAGGATCCAACGGATTAGTATCAAACAGTTTTTCCTCACCATCCGTCAGACCATCATTGTCACTATCACGATCATGCGGATCGGTCATGTAAGGCCCACCGGATAAATTATACCAACCCGCGTTTTCCAATTCATTTGATAATGCATCTCCATCCACATCCGGTAGGGGAAATGGATTCTCCTGGGCTGTGACAGGTATTACATTCAAAAATAATGATATCAACATTGTTACCATTACGAAAATATTTGGAAATGATTTCATAACATGCCTCCAAAAACATCAAGTTTTTTTCTGAGGTTGGCGTAATAAAAGGAATCTATATAAAATAAATCCATAAAAAAATGTTGCCTGACCGGAGAAAAATTTAAAAATAAATTAATCACACCTTTTTCCCATATTCAGGTCGGTTTCGCATTTGGCTCCCTGAAGACCTACGCATGTTCTATGACATACTGTGCGACCAATCTCAATCTTCAGATCATCACTCCCCTATTCAATTGTCTAGCGATCTAATCGTTAATTCTATCGAATCTATTATCGATTAGATCGATTATATACTATATATATTATCAATTCAACAAGTGGTGTTTGTACAATCATTTCTAATTCGCTTTCAATTTGTTACCAAATCGTTACAATTTTGCCAGTTTTTTTGATATTAACAAAAACTCCAGTAAACTCAAGCTCGTCTTTTAATTTCAATGAGAAAAGCCCCTGGCTTATTTTGAATAATAACAAGCCAGGGTTATTCCATCCTTTTTGCAAAAACCAATTTCAATTCATTGAATAAAATCAATCCTTTTAAATCACTATCCTGGACTTATTTGTTATCCTTCCCTGAAGAACTGATTGTTGAAAAAATGATTCCCACCACTCACAGAATCTATATTTTCAACACTGGTGGGTAGACAACTTTGAATGCTACCAAAACAATTTCCTCGCCAACCTTTAAACAACCAACCTGAATCAGCAAATACGGACACAACCATCTCCCTATCTTTGATAAGGCTGTCCGGATTAAGGTTTGCTGTCTCTGATCCACCATTGATTACCAATGGCAAATAAATTGTAAAACCATATTCTTCAAAGACCGCGCTTACTGTCTTGTCAGCATCCATATGAACACTGCAGGTTCCACTACCACTACAAGCTCCTGTCCACTCCACGAAAAAATAACCGGTCTGTGGTGTGGCCGTGAGACTAACCACCTCTCCAAATACATATTCTGCTGTTTCCGGGGTAATCCAACCACCTGTCGATTGAACAACCGTCAATAGATAAGTTATCTGTGTGTAGTTTACCCCGGTTGTATGGTCTGAAGCTGGCATGGTGACTGAATTCGTCATCGCCGTAGAATTGTTATTTTTAGTTCCCATCCAGCTACTAATTTGCCAACCAGTGTCAGCTGCCGCGCCACTCAATGAAATATTTTCTCCTGCCTGGTAGGTGCCTTGTTCACAACCAACTGAATTGGTTGGATTCGCTACAGGAGTTGTTCCCATTCCAGTGTGGGTCACCGTAAGGGCAAAACACTCAGGAGGTACCAATTCAAATTTAGCTGTCACTGAAATGTCTGCTGTGACATTTGTATCGGTGCGGGGGTTATCATTAGAGCCATCACTCCATTCCACAAAGTAGTAGCCTGCGTCGGGGACTGCTTCGACAGCTGTGCCATCTGTCCCGTAATCCACCGTTTGAGAAGTGTTACCTGACAGAGTACCGCCCGTCCCAGCACTGTAATGCAAGGTGTAGGTGTAGATGGCGAAATTGGCTGTCACAGAAATGTCTGCCATAACATTTGTATCGGTGCGTGGGTTCTCAGTGGAACCATCACTCCATTCCACAAAGTAATAGCCTGTGTTTGGAACTGCTAAGACAGCTGTGCCGTTTGCTCCATAGTCCACGGTTTGGGATGTGTCACCTGAAAGAGTACCTCCGGTTCCAGCACTGTAATGCAAGGTGTAGGTATGGATAGCGAAATTGGCTGTTACAGAAATATCTCCTGTTACATTCTCATCGGTGCGGGGGTTCTCAGTAGAACTATCACTCCAGTTGACAAAGTAGTAGCCCGTGTCGGGAATTGCTAAGACAGCTGTGCCGTTTGCTCCATAATCCACTGTTTGGGATGTGTCTCCTGACAGAGTACCACCCGATCCAGCACTGTAATTCAATGTGTAGGTATGGATAGCGAAATTGGCTG
>SWCA01004787.1_pt1 | contig 38000 bp, 24 predicted proteins | sample 4692961 | NCBI WGS metagenome assembly SWCA01 (sample SAMN10267275, study PRJNA491770) | bioreactor metagenome | isolation source: DHS bioreactor inoculated with | place: Japan: off Shimokita Peninsula
TCAGGCGTGGTATAAACAATATCCGCTCCAATGGTTGTCAGGTTGATGTAGATATCAGAGGGTAATCCATCGTTCGAATTAAAATAATCGTAGTGTACCACGCTGTCCAAATCCTCGTTCAGGCGGATTCGAAAAACCCCTTTATACCCATGGCTCATCCACACATCGCCTGACTCATCCTGTGCCATGAGCTTGGAGGATTCCTGAAACCCTTTCACAGGACCAACAAGTTCCCAAGACATTTCGTCTGCTGTTTTTCTAAACAAAGTCAGCCCACTGTAATTCCCACCCAACAAGTGCTCTTCGTCTTGTATCAGCTCAATAAATGTCCAGGCCCCGCTAACCTCCGATATCAACTCAACTTTTTCATCAGTAACTACATAGGTTCCTTTGTCATGCCCACACAAAACAACATCGTCGTAAACCCCCAGCGACCATACCTGTCCAACGGTGTTTGGAATGAGCCGAAACCCTTTGGCGTCAACAGTCACTTGTTCGGGCCAGTCTTTTACAAACAAGCCGTGATTGGTGCCCACATACAACTTGCCCTTGTGAACAAGCGAAGTATAAGTTGCCCCCAAGCCCTCTGGGTCAAACATAAAAGTAAACGGAGAACCAATATCAATGTAATCAATGCCATTATCCAAACCCAGCCAAAGGTTGTCATCCCGATCGGTACCAATACTCAGAACGGTATTGTTTTGCAGTCCTTTTTTCTTGTTGATGTGTTGAATGATATTGCCCGCTTCATCGGTTATCAGAATGCCGTTTTGAATGGTTCCAAACGCATAGTAAGCCTCTTGAAACTTAGCGGCTGAAAAGATTTGATTCTCAACTAAGAAATCATTTCCTACACCTTCCCAGGCCGTTAACTGTTCTCCATCATAAACAAATACACCATGATTTGCCGTTCCGATTAAAACCCGATTGCTATATAGCGGCAAAACGGCCCATACTTCTTTATCCGTCAAAGATTCCACGCCCCGGAGCTCAAAAAAATGGCCATGACGATACTCCAGAAGTCCTCCTTTCTCGTCCTGAACCCACAAATGGCCGTTCACATAAAACGAGAATTTCAGTTTATTCTTTAGCGGAATACTGGAAATTTGGTTGTTGCGATAAATAAACAAGTGGGTGTATGACTGGAACACCACACCAAAGTCGGTGAGATGAATTCGCCAGATCTCCTCAAAGTTACGGTCCTCCATCGACACCAAATCAACGAGTGAGCGGTATTGAAGCCGTCCTTTTTCATCGGGTTCGAGATAGCCAAAACCATTTTGCTGCCCCACGAAAATCCGGCCTTTTTCATCGATTCTAACCGAACGAACAATGGATTGATTCGGTAGGTTATATAGCCGCCAGTGGTTGCCATCAAACTCGAGCAAGCCGTTGTTGTTGGCAAAATACATGAGGTTTTCGCTACTACCGGCGATCTGCCAGTTTTGAGCACTGCCCTGGTATTCCTGCTTTGGAAAATTCTTAATATCGGGTACGCCAACATTCTTCAGCTGACCAACCACCAAGGAAGGGACAACAAGCAGAGCAATGAGACAAACATATCGGACCCGGTTCAAGCGCATGAAGCAAATATAGTTAAAAACGATTTTTTTGCGATGATATCTTTCAAAATCATTCCAGAGCAGTACTTTTGCCAAAACCCTTTGAATTAAATACGATGAAAACCGGACTTATTGGCGCCATGCGGGAAGAGATTCTTCTGTTGAAAGAAGACATTCAGAATTTGAAAACCGAGCGTCTTGGTTCCCGAGAGTTTCACTCCGGCACCATCAAAAAGCACGAGCTGGTGATGTGTCTTTCGGGCTGGGGGAAAGTGGCTGCCGCCTCCACCGCCACCACGCTCATCAATCATTACCAGGTTGACCAACTGGTTTTCATTGGTCTGGCCGGTTCGGTTCAGCCTCACCTCAACATTGGCGATATTGTGGTGGCCAACCAACTCATTCAACATGATGTGGACTTGTCTAGACTGGATGGTTTTCCTACTGTGGAATCGCCCTTCTGGAAGACCTTTGAGTTTGACGTTTTTCCGGATTCGGGGAAAAACGCCATCCAAGCGGTTGATAAATTCCTTCTCAATTTGAGAAAAGGCGACTATCCTAACATCCACCCCGGCTACAGTCCAACCGTTCACGTGGGAGCCATTGGTACCGGAGACCAGTTTATTGCATCGAAAGAAGGGAAAGTACGCATTAATGAGCGTTTTCCGCAAGTGCTATGCACTGAGATGGAGGGTGCGGCCATTGCCCAGATTGGAGCCGACTATCAGGTTCCATGCACCGTCATTCGGGTGATCTCGGACAAAGCGGATGAGGACGCACACGACTCCTTTGCCAAATTTTTATTCGAAGACATCAGTCACATCTCGGTCGAGCTGGCAAAATTAATTCTCTCTTGAAGCGTAATGAAAATTCGCTTGAATTAATCCTCCGTTTTTCAATGTATGGCACAGGATTTGTTTATAACAAATCAGCCACAAAACAACATATATTCCGCCAGCGAGTGGAAACAATTAAACAGAGAGCATTAGTTTAGTAAGACCAGAAAAAAATCTCCAAAGTAACGTACTTTGGAGATTTTACTTTTTAAAGATTTTGAGCTAAAGCCCGGCTATAAATTGTCGCAGCGATCCTGAAGGATCGGGTTACTGACTGGTGCGGTCCCCAAAGTTGGCAAAAGAAAGCTAATGAGCGCAATCCCTAATTCCATGCTTTATAGGAACATAGAGCACAATATCAAACAACCGGGCTTTAGCCCAAATTAATCAATAACATAACCTTAAAATGCGGAATCCAGCGTTTGTATCTTAAAGACTTCCGCTAATTTTTCTGCCGAAAGCTTTGTTTTCAATGAGACCCTGACCGTTTTACCTGGCAATAAATCAAAATAGTTATCCGAGAAAAAGCCGTTTTCATCACCAATGGTCATGAACAGGTTCTTGGCCAGCTGATCGCTTTTTAGCACAATCTGAAAACCCTCGTCCGCTGCTTCAATCTGGTAGTTCACTTCAGGAGTAGGCAATTTCATTTCCTTGACCGGTCTGAAATAGAACACATTTTCAGCAATCACTGTCCCGTTTTCTACAACTTCAGCAACCAACACCTGCCGATAACTGTCTTTTTCGCGAAGAAAATCATATCGGTTCACATCGAAATAAGAAGCGCTTGAATTTGCCGGAATATCCGCCAAAACGGACTTCTCCCACACAACCTGACCACCAAAATCAACCATCCTCAAATTCAGTTGCCCACCAATTTTCCGAAGTTCATCATTCACTATGCCAATTTTCAAGAAGTTCCCATCAATGTATGGAGAAACCAAAACGGGTTCAAAACCCTTTTTCACGTAGTACTGCAAAGCTTTCCAACGCTGGTAATAATCAGTGGAACTCCACGAAGCCACCGGCCACACATCGTTAATTTGCCAATACAAACTTCCCATGCAGTATGGCATCGCCCGCCGATGTCCTTCCACCGCAAATCTGATCCCTTCGGCCTGCAACACATGGTTGACATACAAGAACGATTCAAAGTCCTTGGGTTGTTGATAATCCTGCAACATGTAGTATTCAATGGTTTTGTTGCCGATTGATGATCGCTGGTGCGAATTCATCACTTCCGAAACAATGTCATAATCTTCGGGTTCGGCGTATTGCTTCACACTCTTAAACTCGGGGAATGACTGGAAGCCGTATTCGCTCATAAAACGCGCAATATGAGTCGCATAATTCTGAAAAGGTTCCTTCCCCCACCAAACGCCCCAATAGTGCTCATCGCCATTCACTAAATCGGCCGGAACACCCATTCCCGAGGACGGGCTTGACGCCCAATAAGAACGAGAAGGATCGAGTTCAGAAACGACATCGGGCAGTACCTTGTGAAAAATATCCTGGTACGATTTCCAGATCTTGTCGGCATTTTCCTGGCTCTTGGCTTCTTCGGCGTTTTTCCAACCCCAACCATACCAGGCAGCTAAAATTTCATTATTCCCACACCACAAGGCAATGCTGGGGTGGTTCCGCAAGCGCTTCACATTGTCAATCGCTTCTTCTTCCACGTTGTTTAAAAACGCTTTATCTCCCGGAAACATAGCACAGGCAAACATGAAATCCTGCCAGACCAGGATGCCGGCCTCATCGCACAAATCGTAGAAAATATCGTTTTCATAAATACCACCTCCCCACACACGCAACATGTTCATGTTCGATTCTTTGGTCGTTTCAATCACCCGGCGGTATTTTTCGTCGGTTACCCGTGCGGGAAAAACATCGTTGGGAATGTAGTTGGCTCCTTTCATAAACACCGGAACACCATTTAGTTTGAAGTAGAATGAAGTTCCCGCTTCATCTTTTTCGCGCACCAACTCCAGCGTGCGAATCCCGATCCGGTCTTCCTTTTGGATGGTCCCGCCGTCAACTGTCAGTTTGGCTGTAACCGTGTAAAGCGGCTGCTCTCCCAGTCCATTGGTCCACCACAGTTTCGGGTTTTTAATCTCGAAATCAATCGCATAGGTCTGCGCTCCTTTTTCAAGCTTGATTTCGCTGGAGTTCACCGTTTGGCCATCCACTTCAACTCGGAAGCTTGCCGGAAGATCACTTTCAGATTCAACTTCCAGAATTGCCGAAAATCTGGCCACATCATCCTGCACTTCGCGTTGAACGATTTGCAGATTTTCGATGCGGGCCTCGTCCCAGGCTTTGAGGTACACCGGACGCCAGATTCCGCTAGGCACCAAACGCGGGCCCCAGTCCCATCCGAAATGATAGCCGGCTTTCCGTGTGTAAACGCTCACCTTTTTACCACCTTCAACCTCGCCAATAACCGCCAAATCATTGTCCGAAACCGGAATTTCATACGGGTGGGCATCATACTTTTTCAATCCTTCCTTAATTGGCGACAAAAAGGTGATTCGAAGTGTGTTCTCGCCGGCCTTCAGGTGCGGCTTGATATCCACCAGGTATTCGCGGAACATGTTGTCGGTAGTAATCACATGCTGGTCGTTGACAAACACCTGTGCATAGGTATCCAGCCCTTTAAAGTCGAGCGCCACCCGGTCTCGCTTCAACCAATCATTGGCTACCGAAAAGGTGGTTTGATAATCCCAGTCCAGTTTGTCGATCCATTGCAGGTCATGCTCATTCAGCCGATAAAATGGATCTTCAATCTTCCCGTTGGCCAATAAATCCGTATGCACACATCCGGGAACACCTGCAGGCGCCCATTCATTTTTGCCGTGTTCAGAGAACTGCCAGCCTTCATTCAATTCAGTGGTAGTCATTAATATCGTTTCTTTGGGTTGACAAGCCAATAGCAGCGAGCCTACCAGGATAAGCAATAAATAGATTTGTCGTTTCATTTATGGACTGATTAATTTGTGAGCTCAAATTTGATCATTGGAAGCCAGAATTACAAACAAAAAATCCGAAGGAAAATTGCCTTCGGATTTTAAAATTATTTGTTCGTTCATACTTTCGGTAAAGCCCACGGACTCCGGTAAGTTGGAACCAGGTATTTGTTGGCCTCTTCATCATCAATGAACAAGCTTTTCTCAGCGTCCCAATACAGACGGCGCCCGGTTTTCAGGGCGATGTTCCCCAAATGCGCCACTCGGGCCGTGTTGGCAGCAATGTCGATGCTACAGTTTAGGTCGCGACGCCGGTTACGAACCCCGTCCAGAAAGTCGGCCATATGTAATTCCAGCCCCTTTCCGGTTCCTTTTTGAAGCTCAACACGCTCCACCAGGTCCTGGTCATTCTTGCGTTCCGGAATCACTTCCCATCCATCTCTGTCAACCACCAACGTTCCGTTGTTTCCTACAAAACCAACCCCGTGATTACGACCAAAGTGTCCGCCGTTAATGCCCGTACCATGATCCCAAAGCATGGTGAAACCATCAAACTCGTAGAGCGCCTGCAAGCTGTCGGGTGTTTCTGCAGCGTCATCCGGGTAGGCATATTTGCCACCCATCGCCATCACCGACTTGGGAGCTTTTGCTTGCATTCCAAATAAACCGTAATCGATGATGTGAACCCCCCAGTCGGTCATCAAACCACCGGCGTAATCCCAAAACCAGCGGAAGTTAAAGTGAAATCGATTGGGATTAAACGCACGTTCAGGTGCCGGCCCCAGCCAAAAATCGTAATCAACACCTTCAGGAGCGGTACCATCTGGTTTTACAGGCACCGGTTCCATCCAGCCTTGGTAGGCCCAGGTGCGTACCGTGCGGATCTTGCCCAGTTTCCCTGAGGCTACATAGTCAACCGCATCGCGCCAATGCGGATCACTGCGCTGCCATTGTCCTACTTGAACCACCGTTTTATACTTGTTGGCAGCCGCTTCCATGAGGTTAATTTCTTCGATGGAATTACCCAATGGCTTTTCGCAGTAGATATCTTTCCCTGCCTCGCAAGCCTCAACAAATGGCAGACAATGCCAATGGTCGGGTGTTCCGATGATCACTACATCCACCTCAGGATCTTCAATCACCTGGCGGTAATCGTTGTAAGCTCTTGGTTTTTTGCCCTGCAACTTTTCGGCATCTGTAATCCGTGCATCCAGTACGCGCTGATCGACGTCACAAATGACCACACACTCGGTATTGGGCTGCCCCAGGAAAGCCCTTAAATCGGCAAAACCCATACCTTTAGCTCCAATCAGTCCGCAGCGAATCACTTTATCGGGGGAACAGGCACTCATGGCGGCCGGTATGGTGGCGGCCAAACCAACAGCCGCTGTTGCCGCTGTGGTACTTTTAATAAAAGATCGTCTTGTTGTCATTCTATAATTTAGTTGGTGAGAGGCTATTCTTTTTGCATCGCGTCATCAAAAGCGATATCCGAAGGGGCAAAATCGCTATATCGAACAAATTCGCACGATTCAGCAGCTCCGGCCTCACGGTCCATACCGCTGTCTTCCCATTCAACGGAAAGCGGTCCGTTGTATTTGATCGTATTTAAGGCGCGAATAATATTTTCAAAATCGATTTTTCCTCGTCCTATGCTTCTGAAATCCCAATAACGACGATGATCGCCAAAAGGCACATGTCCCCCAAACACACCAACCGTCGTTGGCACATCGCTCCAGTGAACATCTTTCATGTGCACATGGAAAATGCGGTCGGCAAAGTCGTAGATGAAACGGACGTAATCGACATGCTGGTAGCCAAGATGGCTGGGATCGTAATTGAAACCAAATGCCGGATGGTAATCCAGCGCTTCCAAGGCCCGCTTGGCCGATTCAATATCGAAAGCGATTTCGGTTGGATGCACTTCCAAAGCAAACTTCACACCCATTTTCTGGTATTCATCCAGAATGGGCTTCCAGCGCTTTGCAAAGTCCTCAAAACCCTTGTCAATCATGGATTGTGGCAGCGGAGGAAACGCGTAGAGCAAATGCCAAATCGAACTGCCGGTAAATCCGACGACGGTATCTAACCCGAGTTGTTTCGCTACTTTGCCGGTTTGGATCATTTCCTGGGCAGCACGCTGCCGGACACCTTCCGGGTCGCCATCGCCCCATACATGAGGGGGCAAAATATTCTTATGCCGCTCGTCAATGTTGTCGCAAACACATTGCCCTACCAGGTGATTGGAGATAGCAAAGAGTTGCAAGTCGTATTTTTTCAGCAATGCCTTTCGTTCGTCGCAATAGGCCTGGTCGGCTTGATCAACCTCCATATGATCGCCCCAACAACAGAGTTCTAAACCGTCGTAGCCAAAATCTTTGGCTTTCTGGCATATCGTCTCAATTGGCAAATCGGCCCATTGTCCTGTAAATAGTGTTACTGGTCTACTCATAATATCATCTTTTTAGATTGTCCACTTACGTACCTGTGTGTTCTGTCATAGCTATCAATTATTGTCAACTGATAACCATCCACTCACTCCCCAAACTTCACCCATTTCACCGAGTCGTTGTAGCCGGCTTCGACAACGGTGTCAATAAATCGCATGCCGCGGATCCCGTCTTCAATACCCGGAAAGTCGAGCATGGCGTCAGTGGGTTGTTCACCATTCATTTTAGCACGAACCGTCAATGAAAAGTTCCGGTAAATGTTGGCAAAAGCTTCCAGATAACCTTCGGGATGACCGCCGGGGGTGCGGGTGTTGTGTTGGGATACATCGCCCATTTGCCCAGTTCCAACGCGCACCATCTCGGTGGGTCGATCGGTCCATTTCAGCCAAAGGGTATTGGGCTCCATCTGGCTCCACTCCAGGCCGCCTCTTTCGCCATACATCCGAATTTTCAACGCATTCTCTTCGCCAGCAGCGATTTGTGTGGCGACCAGCACCCCGCGCGCACCATTGTCAAAGCGCAGAAAAGCGGCTCCATCGTCATCCAACATGCGACCGGGAACAAACACATTCAGCTCGGCACACAATTCGGTCACTTTTAAACCGGAGATATACTCAGCCAAATGATGCGCATGTGTACCGATATCGCCCATGCAGCCTGCCTTTCCCGACCGTTTAGGATCGGTACGCCAACTGGCTTGCTGATTACCGGTATCTTCCAATTTCGAAGCGAGCCACCCCTGCGGATACTCCACAAAAATCCGCCGGATCTTACCAAAATCGCCTCGTGCAACACGAGCGCGGGCATCTTTCACAGCCGGATAGCCCGAGTAAGTATGGGTCAGGGCCAACGTAAGTCCCGTTTCCTCCAATTTCTTTTGAAGCTGCAAGGCCTCGTCCAGCGTGAACGTGATGGGTTTGTCGATCACTACATGAAAGCCATTGCTTAATGCCATCATGGCCGGGTCAAAATGCACAAAGTTCGGGGTGACGATCGTCACAAAGTCCATGCGCTCGCCCTCAGGAAGTCGGGCTTCCTGTTCAAACATTTCCTGGTAGGTTTTATAAATGCGATTATCAGGTAAGAAATACGACTGCCCGGAAGACAAGGAAATTTCCGGATTAACACTAAAACAGCCGCAGACCAATTCGATCTGATTATCCATAAAGGCGGCAAGGCGGTGAATAGCACCAATGAAAGCATCTGATCCTCCACCAACCATTCCCATTCGAAGTTTACGATTCATAGTAATTGGTTTATGAGATTTAGTAATTCCCAAATGTATAAAACTTCTGTTGAAGAAGGAAAAAACAGACCAGAATAGTATCGAAAAAAAGCAAAATGAATATCTACAAGATAAGCCCGTGTGATCAAAAAAGTCATTCAATTGTCATTGGGTAGTCATGACGTTGTTTTGAAACAATCAATGAAAAGACGATGACCATAAATGACAATCATTGACAGCCACGACAGAGCAAATAGATCCTTAGTTAAGGCGATTTCTTTTTCTACATTCTCTGAGAAAGAATTGCTCCCTACTTTCACCCTATTTCGCTGTTTCTTCCAAATATCTTTAGCGTATATTCTGTGTTTAGAAAACATAGAAGTAACACAGAAGATCCTCAGAATATCTGAATAGACACCGGATTTGAATCAGTAGGGTATTGGTAAATTCGTGGGCTGACTTCATGGATAACCTCTCTTTTCGATACGCATCAAGCGAATTTTCTTTGATTTTTCACAAAACAATTGACGCCTTCGTTAAACGAACAAAATGAAATTCGTAATAGCAATGCTTAAAATCTGTTTGTAATCTGGATGAAATAATCTTATTTTTGGCTCATTACTAAACCAATTACTACAATGAAAAGAAGAAACTTTATCAAGAACACCGCCCTCGGCAGTTTTATGGCTACCGGATTAACAGCCGGACTATCAGCATCGGCCTCGACACAACAATCTTCCAATTCGGCCAAATTTCAGCTCAAATATGCACCCGGGCTGGGCACCTTCAATGAAATGGCAGGGAAAGATCCGATCGACCAGATCAAGTTTATGAATGATCAGGGATTCCGCGCAATTTTCGACAACGGATTGATGCACAAGGACCCAGCGCTGCAGGAAAAAATTGCCAACGAACTGGCACGTCTCGGAATGGATCTAGGCCCATTTGTGCTGTATGCTGATTTTGGGGTGAAGTCCTTCGTGACCCAAGACCCGGAAATAAAGGACATGCTGAAGAAAAAAATGCAGGAAGGCCTGGAATGTGCCAAACGAACCGACGCCAAAACGGCCCTGGTGGTTCCGGGACGCTTTGCCGATAACCTGGAGTGGGATTACCAAACCGCCAACGTGATTGACAACATGCGCATGTGCTGCGATATTGTGGAACCCCATGGCCTCACTCTGGTGCTGGAACCGCTCAACGCGTGGACCGACCATCCCGGCTTGTTCCTGACCAAGATTCCACAAACGCATATGATTTGCCAAGCCGTAAACAGCCCGAGTTGTAAACTGGTGAACGACCTCTACCACCAGCAAATTACTGAGGGTAACCTGATCCCCAACATTGATATGGCCTGGGAATCGATTGCCGCTTTCCATATTGGCGACAATCCCGGACGCAAAGAGCCGGGTACCGGCGAAATCAACTTTGTCAACGTATTTAAGCATATTCACAACAAGGGCTACGATGGTGTGCTTTGCTGTGAGCATGGCCGAAGCATTCCGGGAAAGGAAGGCGAACAAGCTTTCATTGACGCCTACCGAAAGGCAGACAACTTTTAAAACTTAAGATCACTACAAATGAGCTTCACTTGTTGAAGCTCTTTTTATATCGTCTAAATTTTAATCCAAATCCAAAACTTATTGGCGTTCTGTGTGTAACTAATCTTAACCAAATAAGTTCTAATTTTGCCCAAGAGGAAAATTTGCTTGTGCCATTATTTGCAGAATTGTATGCAAAACCGACTGAACGACGACCATTTGCTTTGGAAAAGCTTTAGAAACGGGAACGATAGAGCTTTTTACGAACTGTACGACCAATATAGCGATGCGTTATATAGCTTTGGCATGCAGTTCTGCAAGGACCCCGGGTTCGTGAAGGATTGCATCCATGACCTGTTTTTGGAACTACACAAATACCGGGAACAATTGCAACCAACCGATTCTATCCGGTTTTATTTGTTCCGCGCTTTGAGGCGAATCATTCACAAACAGAAGCTGAACATCACCTTATTAAGCTTGGATCACAAAATTGAACAAACGCTACGCGCACATGCCCCTGGCAGTGAAGAGACGATCATCCATTCAGAGATACAACAAGAAAACATGGATCTTCTGACAAATGCTGTCAGTCAACTGACTAAAGTACAGCAACGGGCGCTTTTTTTAAAGTTTGAGCAGGATCTCGACTATGCTGAAATTGCCAGCTTACTGAATATTTCTGTTGAATCGGCCAGAACCAATATGTACCGTGCCTTAAAAGCACTGCGAAAAAGTCTTTCCAAGCATCGAATTTCCTTGAACCTGTTCCTTCAATTTTTATCTACCAAATAAGTCTGAACATCAGCCACTTAATCTTTTTTTTTAAAAAAAAGTCATTTTTGCTGTCTATGTTTTGGCTTTTTTCTCCTTTATCATGGTATAAGCACCATTCACGTGAAAAAGAAAGTCGAGGATATTTTAGCAGAAGAAAAGATCACTGCGCAGACAATAAAGGAAGAAGCAGATGCCAGCCCAAAGACTATCAAGTTAGCCAGCCAGCTGCATGCCTATTTGCAAACCCCCAAAGACCAGTGGTCTGCTTTGGAAAAGAAGCAAGTAAAATCGCGCATACAACATTCCGTCGAAACAATTTCCCGGCGAAAAACCCGGCGAATCTGGCTTACTGCCGCTTCAGTTTTTATTTTAGCCTTGTCCGGTGGAATCTGGTACAGCCAAATTGACCAGCACTCCGAAATTGCTGACTTCGCCAATAGCATCGAAGAAAATAAAACCGACACGATTACCCGCCTGGTTTTAAGCGAAAGCCGGGCCATTGAGATTCCGGAAGTGGAGTCGGAGATACAGTACAACACCAAGGGCGAAGAAATTGCAATTGGCTCGAGTCAAACCGTTCAGCAAAAACTGGAACCAGTAAAACCCAGCTACAATACGCTGACCGTTCCATACGGCAAGCGGTCAAAAATAACCCTCTCCGAAGGGACGACGATCTGGCTAAACTCAGGCTCAAAATTAGTTTATCCGGCGGTATTTGCTGAAAACAAGCGAGAAGTTTACCTGGATGGAGAAGCGATTTTCGAAGTCTCGAGAAATCCGGAAAAGCCATTCATCGTTAAATCACAACAGTTCGATATTGAAGTGATTGGAACCATTTTCAACCTCAACGCTTATTCGGAGGATAAAAACTCAAGTACCGTTTTGAAGGAAGGTTCCATCAAACTGACCCGTAAAACTAAAGCCTATTTACCAGCTGAAAACAAGATGGTCTCACCAGGAGAGATGATCACGTTTGATCGCGATGAAGAAAAATTTCAAGTGCGTCAAGTTGATCCTTCTGACTATCTGTCCTGGCACCATGGCTACTATATTTTCAGAAGTGAAACACTGGGAAACATCCTGACACGAATTTCGCGCTATTACAATATTGAAATAGACCTGAAAGACAAACAATTGGCTAGCGTAACCTTTTCCGGACGCCTGGACCTAAAAAGCAGTCCCGAAGAAGTTTTAAATACCATCAAAAAGACAACACCATTTAACTTTAAAGAGGAGGAACAACGAATCACTATCTACTAAACTAAATACATTACAATCAAACCTGGAACAAAAAAAGCCTGCAGATGCTGCAACACCTGCAAGCTTTGGTACTTAACAAACATCGCCATAGGCGATATTTAATAACTAAAAGATGAACAAATTTATGAAAAAAAGTGGCAACTGTGCGTATTTTTTCCATAGGAGGGACTACTGTGCACATTTCTTAAGAGTTATGAGATTAACCTTACTTCTGCTGTTATTTGGAGTTGGCAACTTGTACGCAACTTCTACTTATTCCCAGAGTACGAGGCTTTCCGTGAATCTGGAAAACGGTACAATGAAGCAGCTTTTTGAAGAAATTCAGGAACAGAGCGAGTTTATTATCTTTTACAAGGACAGCGATGTCGACCTGGAAAAGAAAGTAAGCGTTAAAGCTGAACGTTTTTCCGTTGAACGAATTCTTCGAAAAGCATTTGAAGGAACCGACCTGACCTATCAGATCTCTGATCGGCAAATTGTCATTATCCCCGACCAAGCTGTCGCCCCTGAACAGGCGCAGGAAGTCGTACAGCAACCGGGCCTGAAAACCGTATCAGGCGTAGTGAAAGACGATGTAGGCCTTGGCCTTCCCGGTGTTTCAGTCGCCGTGAGGGGAACTTCAAGGGGAACCAGTACCGATGCCAACGGTGAATTTTCCATGCAAGCTGCTGTTGGTGACACGCTGGTCTTCTCATTTATCGGGAAAACGCCGGTTGAGCAGGTCGTTGGAGATCGCAACATCTTCGATGTGGCGCTGTATGATGACGACACCCAATTGGAAGAAGTTCAGGTGGTAGCCTTCGGTAAGCAGAAAAAAACAAGTGTGATTTCTTCTATTGAAACGGTGAGACCGGCCGATCTAAAACAACCGGCCTCGAACCTGACCAGTGCCTTGGCAGGTAAAATCCCGGGGATTATTTCGTACTCAACGACTGGTGAACCCGGCAATGACAACGCGCAGTTCTTTATTCGCGGGGTCACAACCTTTGGCTACAAAACCAATCCGCTAATTTTGATTGATGGGTTTGAAGCCTCGCCAGATGACCTGGCCCGTATGGAGCCGGATAACATCGAAAGCTTTTCCATCTTGAAAGATGCATCCGCTACCGTACTCTACGGTGCCCGGGGTGCAAACGGAATTATCATTGTTGAGACTAAGTCAGGGCGCGAAGGACCGGCTAAAATCAACATCAGGCTCGAAACACACATCGCAACACCGACCCAGATGAACGAATTGCTGGACGGAGTGGACTACATGCGTTTATACAATGAAGCCCGGATTTCCAGAAATCCATTACTTGGCGCCTACTACAGCGAACAAAAGATTCAATCAACATTGGATGGTGTAGATCCGATGATTTATCCCAACATTGACTGGTATGATGAGTTGTTTGAGAAATCAACCATCAATAAGAAAGCCAACTTTAACGTTTCGGGTGGTGGCCAGGTGGCAACCTATTACGTAGCCGGAACGGTAGAAAACGAAAACGGTTTGTTAAAAGTCGCCCCGGAGAATAATTTCAACAACAACATCAACATCAACCGGGTCCAGTTGCGGAACAACGTAGTTTTTAAGCTGACACCTACCACACGACTCGACACCAGGCTGCAAGGCCGGTTTGAACGCTACAACGGTCCAGCCACCGGTGCAGGCGATATTTTCAGAATGGTCATGAACTCGAACCCGGTAGATTTTCCGGCCGTTTATGAACCCGATGAAAAGCATGCTTTTGCCGATCATATTTTGTTTGGAAACACCTTCGTGAGTGGCAACCTAAAAGCCAATCCCTATGCCCAAATGGTTCGTGGGTATGAAGACCGGAATGAAAGCTCGATTACAGCGATGGCGACCCTTTCACAGGACCTGGATTTTATCACAGAAGGATTGAAGCTACAGGCCAAGGCCTCGGTCAACACCTGGAGTCAATACAGAAGTATAAGATTCTACGATCCGTTTTACTACGACCTGGAAAACTACAACCAGATTACCGGAGAGTATACGCTTTTTGCCCTCAATCCAAATGGAGGACAAGCATTCCTGGGTGACGTTATTCCGGCACGCGATGCCAGCGCCCACTATTACTATGAAGGCCGCTTGAACTGGGATCGTAAATTTGGACTGCACAGCGTCGGTTTAATGACCGTGGGTATGTTTGAAGAATACCTGCTGACCAGTGGAAACAGCCGTTCAATTTACGAAACACTCCCCGAACGAAACATGGGAAACTCGGGTCGTGTCACTTATGACTACGACAACCGCTACTTCTTCGAATTCGCCTACGGATACAACGGCTCAGAAAAATTCAGTGGCGACCGCCGGTTTGGTTTTTTTCCTTCCTTTGGGGGTGGTTGGTTAATCTCGAACGAATCGTTCTGGGCCCCGATGGAAAACATCATCAACACCATGAAATTGAAGGCTACCTGGGGAAAAGTGGGTAACGACGCCATTGCCCAACGGCAAGATCGTTTCTTCTATTTATCGGATATTGCCCGCGGAGGAGCCGGTTACCGCTGGGGAAATACCTTTATGAACCAATACGGAGGTTACCGGATTAACCGGTACGCCAACCCCGATATTACCTGGGAGGTTTCAACGAAAATGAACCTGGGTCTTGAACTCAGCTTCCTCGATGACGCTTTGAAGATTCAGGGAGATGTGTTCAAGGATATCCGCGACCAGATCTATATGCAACGTCAAAACTTTCCCTCAACAGCAGGCCTTGAGGCCGCTATTAGCGGAAACGTAGGGAAAGTAGAATCATGGGGTTATGAAGGTTCCATCGATTACCAGTACATTTCACCCAAAGATTGGTGGCTGACCGGCCGTGCCAACTACACCTTTGCCTCCAACAAGTTCGTCCAGTTGGATGAACGGAATTATGCCGATGAGTACTTAAAACGCGAAGGACATTCCATCAACCAATGGTGGGGATTGATTGCCGAGCGTTTGTTTGTGGATGAAGCCGAAATTGCCAACTCTCCCAAACAAGACTTTGGTACCTACCAGGCTGGTGATATCAAATACAAGGATGTAAACGGCGACGGCGTTGTGAACGACAATGACCGGGTTCCGTTGGGTTTACCTACCGTACCTGAAATTCAGTATGGATTTGGTTTATCGGGCGGATTTAAAGACTTTGACCTTTCGTTCTTCTTCCAGGGGAATGCCCGCGTCTCCATGTTCATCAATCCTGGAGTTGGTGGGGACGGCATCGCTCCATTTGCTGGACGACGAAACGCTTTAACCTTAATTGCCGATGATTACTGGAGCGAAACCAACCCCGATGTTCATGCCTTTTGGCCCCGGCTATCGGTTGACCCACTACTAAACAACACAAGAACATCATCGTGGTGGTTACGCGATGCCGCCTTCCTTCGTTTGAAAACCGTTGAAATGGGATATAATCTCCCGGAAAACACCTTCAAGAAGATCGGCTTACAAAGCACACGCATCTACGCCAGTGGAACCAACCTTTTTGTTATCAGCCCCTTCAAATTATGGGATCCAGAAATGGGCAGCGGGGGATTGGGCTATCCGCCAAACAAGCGGTTTAACATTGGTATCCAGTTATCGTTTTAATATTTAAAAAGATTGAAGATGAAAAGATTGAAAAATTTAATCATATTGTTTCTTGTCCTTGCCCTAACACCATCCTGCTCTGAATACCTGGATGTGGTACCGGACAATACCTTAACCCTGGAGGACCTCTTTAAATCGAAAGAGGAAGCCTGGAATGCACTGGCTAAAGTTTACAGCTATATGCCGCGAATAGAACAAACACACAGCTCGATATGGACCGCCGGAGATGAATATATCGGCCGCCTCGACTTGAATGACAATGCATGGGATTTAAGAGGAATCCGTATCATGCGGGGATTACAATCCGTGTCAGATCCACTATTAGGAGATTGGTCGGGCACAGCAGCGGGAAGACCATTATATGCAGGAATCCGTCAAGCCAATGTTTTTCTTGACAATATCGATAAAGTACCGGATATGTCAGAGGATGAAAAAAGCGAATGGCGTGCCCAGGTCAAATTTCTGAAAGCCTATTATAACTTCCTGCTTGTGCAGAAATACGGACCAATTGTCATCTCAGATGAATTAATTGCCCCTGATGCGTCAAAAGATCAGCTGTTTTTGGAACGCACGAAGGTAGAGGATTGCTTTGACTACATCATTGCCTTAATGGACGAGGCCATTCCTGACCTTAAAGAAAAAGCGATTGCTACACTCCTCGGACAGGTAGACCAAGCCGCCGCAAAAGCGATTAAAGCCCGGGTAATGCTGTACCGTGCCAGTCCTTTCTTTAATGGCAATATGGAATATTATGGCGATTTTGTTGATCCCAATGGAGAGCCCTACTTTCCACTGGAGTACGATAAGGAAAAATGGAAAGATGCCATTGACGCCATCGAAGAGGCTCTCGTGGCCGCTCAAACCAATGGCAATGCACTGTACCAATACAGCGCCCAGCCTTATGTTTTTGACCGCGAAGACTATTTGGCCAATACCGAAAATGTGCAACGCATCTACGATTTAAGAATGGCCATTACCGACCCCTGGAACGAGGAACTGGTGTGGGGCTTCTCCAACATCGATATTTATGGTGGTTCGGAATTGGGACACTCTACCAACATGCGCTTACCCGAAGGTTATGGCGGTGGCATTACTAACGAACCTGGTTTCTCCTGGCAGTGGATGGCATCGACTTACCGGATGGCTGAACGTTACTACACCGAAAACGGAGTCCCCATTGAAGAAGACCTGACCTTCGATCTGGACAAAAAATGGGAACTGACCACCACTCCCGGAGCCAACGACCCGGAATACCAGGAACTGCGCGGCATTATGCAGCCAGGAGCCGAAACCATCAACCTGTACCTGAATCGCGAACCACGCTTTTATGCCAACTTGGCCATTACTGGTGGTTACTGGCGTACGCATGGGGTACGGATTAACACGGAGATGTACGCCGGGGGGCACGGAGGATTCAACTCGTCGCAACACACCACCGACTACTACGAAACCGGAATTGGGATCAAGAAGTTTGTTCACATGGAATCGAAGTCCGGACACTGGGCACGTACCGTGAAGTATCCGTACCCAATTATCCGTCTGGCCGATTTGTACCTGATGAAAGCAGAAGCATTAAACGAATACTATGACACGCCAACCCAGGAGGTCTATGATGCCATTAATGTCGTTCGCGAAAGAGCCGGAGTTCCGAATGTTGAACATGTTTGGTCTGATGCCAGTATTGTGAAATCAGTTAATAAGCATAAAACCAAAGAAGGCATGCGCGACATCATTCTTCAGGAAAGAAGCATTGAATTCGCCTTCGAGGGCAGCCGCTTCTGGGACATGGTACGAACCAAAAGAGCCGTTATGGAATTTTCTACTCCTGTTTGGGGTTGGAAATATACCGGTAACACTGGTTCCGATTTCTTTAATCTTGAAGTGAAACAAACCAGACGGTTTACCATTACCGATTGCCTTTGGCCAATCGATTTGAATGAGATGAATACCAACTCTAACCTGGTTCAAAATCCGGGATGGTAATGGAGACAGGTTATTTATTTAATAAACACGATAAACAGAATCGTATGAAAACCATAAAAACATATTTACTGCTCCTGGCAGCATTCTTGCTGGTTGTAACTTCCTGTGAAGAAGAGAAGGTGCACCGGGCCACATCTGATGACAATATACCACCACAGCCACCAACAGAGGTGAGCTACGAACCCTTATACGGCGGCGCACGGTTTTTCTATGAAGTTCCAGATGATGAGGATCTTTTAAGTGTCGAAGCCGTTTATACCAACAAGCAGGGCGATTCGTTCTCTTTCTCAGCCTCATACTTTGTCGATTCGCTTGATGTTTATGGCTTTGGCGATACCATCGACTACCAAATTGATATGTACGCCGTAGACCGCGCGGGTAACCGTTCAACACCGGTTAACGTAACCGTTAGACCGCTTGAATCCGCCATTTCAAGGGTAGTCAACTCACTCGAACTGAAACCCGCCTTCGGATCATTCTTTGTTGATTGGATCAATGAGCTGGAGCAAAGTATCAATGTTTACATTGACTTTAATTACACGCAAGACGGTGAGTCAAGAGCATTTACTTCCGTTTTCTCGTCCAACCTCGAAGAAGACCGACGGTTTGTTGACGACCTTGATCTTAGTTCAGACGACCCGGTAACTGTATCGATCCGTGTGTCTGATATCTATGGAAATGTCACTGAACCGAAAGACATGGGTCAGATTCACCTGCTGGAAGATGCCGCACTCTCTAAAGAAGGTTGGGTGCTGCCATTGAACAGCGACTCTGTTGGAGGCGTTCCCCAGGCTTTTGGAGATAACGTTGAAGGCCGCTTAGTAAGTGTCATTGACGGTATTATCGATGAAGGAAACAACCTCAACTTTATGCACACCGGAGGCCGTGGACGCACCGGAAACAGCTCTGATGGAAACATGCCCTGGAACGTGATTATCGACTTGGGCGACCACTATGAACTCAGCCGGATCCTGACCCACCAACGCCACATGGATTTCTGCGGAGACCTTTGCCAGGGACAATATTACCGGGGAGAGAATGTTGGTCTTTATGAAATGTACATCTGGGATGAAGACACACAGTCGTGGGAGTATGTATCAGAAAATAAAATCGAAGTTCCGGAAGGACTAAGTGAGCTTGAAATTGTGAAAAAAGGAAAAGAAGGCGACGAAGCCTACATGTATCCTGATGAACCTCAATACACCAAACCGACCCGCTGGTTCCGCTACCGGGCAATGAAAGGTTTTGGAGGTAACTATACGCTGGATAATGCCAACTGCTTATCTGAGATTACACTCTATGGCAGAAAGGCTGCAAATTAAGTTTATTAGGAACAGTGATTTAAAGATTAAAATTATGAGAAACATCATATTGCTATCAATATTGGCTTTTTCAACATTTATGTGGTCGTGCGAAGGCATGTACGAGAAGCAGGAAAAGTATGAAGGAGAAATTGTCTATCCGGCTAAGTACGATACCATTATTGGGCACATCGGCTTCGAACGGGTTGAAATTGACCTGATGAAAGCCGGACGCATTCCCAGCAGCCAGATCAACCTGGGAAAAGCCAAAATAACCCGAATTGAGTATGACGATCAGGTGATCACCATTGACTCGCTGGTTTCGTGGGTTAACATCACCGGACTGACACAATCCAAACTCTATCGGTTTAACGTCTATACCATCGATGAATTTGGCAACGAATCTGTGCCGCTGGAGATTGCCCTGATTCCTTTTACCAGCACCGACCTGGCAAATTATGCCGTTACTCCACCGCGGGTTATGGCATCGCCCTCAGCAGCAGTCATTGACTGGCCAAACGGAATTTCTTCGGTACTGATGAACTACTACGGTTTGAAGTTTCAATATACCGACAAAAACGGTGAGCTTCAAAGCGGTGAACGTGGCGCCGACTCCCGTTTCTTTATCGGAAATGTTGAGGCTGGCGAACCGGTTGCCATCGACATGGAATATAAAATCATTCCCATCGTCAACCGCCAACCCATTTTGGATACGGTGATCTTTGAGAATGTGCTGAATGTAAACATGCCAACCAGCTCGTCCGAATTTGCACCGGTCGAGAAAGCTGTCCTGGAGGCCAACGGAGTGACCACCTTCACTGCCGATGGTGTGTCTGACATTACCGAGCTGGTTTATCCTATTCATGCCAATTCGCTTCAGGATATCTTCTATTTCCCAAATTTGGAAACACTGGATTTAACAGGTGGCGAGCTATTCCCCAACGTACCTGAGCTGCATTATGACAACCGTGGCTTCCAAGATGTTGTTGGCGGAGGCGAATTTGCACCATTCATGCGAAAAGCAGGCAATGTATCCGGAGGAAACACCTTGAAGGACTTCCTCGAAGCCGGACTCCTCACGAAAGTATACTACCGCGCAAACACCATGGGACTAGACGACATCTTAATGCCTTATGTTGAAAGTGGCGTTGTAGAATTGATTGAAAACCCAAATGAAGTTCTGGTTGAAAATCAATTCGAAGTGAGTGGACTGTTACAGGACGGAAACTGGGAGCTTGACGTGATTTATCCTGCTCCGGATGCTCCAGCAGGCGAAGGATTGGAGAACATATACAAACTGATTCCCCGGAAAACCAGCGCCTCGTTTGTATTGGCGCTGCCTAAAGAATACCAATTGAATGCCGAAGAATACAAATACCTGAAGATGATGGTTTATATGCCACCAAAAAGTCAACTGACCGGGATTTATGAGCCGTTCCAGCGCCTGTGGCCGCGCTTTATGAACAACATGTGGGCTTTTGGGAACAACAGCAGCTTCGGACAGGAGTATTGGGAAAAACCTCGTTTTACAATGCCCGATTCGTCGCTGGAAAACTGGACGGAAGTTACGATTGATATGTCTGAGGCAGTCGGTAAACACACCCGTGTCTTTGTAATCAACATTGGTGGGGAGCCCTGGATTGACTATGATTCGTCGATCGATATTGTGTATTACTTTGCCAACATCCGGTTTACCAAAGAATAAGAAAAAACGCTAGACCATTTAATAAACCAGTAAAAAGGTCCGGTCCAATTTGGGCTGGGCCTTTTTCATTTCAAATTCCATGGAAGAGAAAGTTGACAGCTGACTTCTATTTCACCGGCTGACGAAGCGAAAGTTGATGGTTGACTTTCTTTTCGCCGCTTGTCGGAGTAAAAGTTGGCGGCTGATTTTCATTCCAAAGGCAATCGAAATGCGACAAAAGAGCTGGCTTTTGAGCCTTTCCTTCCGTTAAATCAATACCTGTCGAAAATTTAGAAAAGCTTGGTTGATTTGTTGTCTGATTATTATTTCAATGATTTATTGAGCGTCCCCAGTAACGAAAAACACAGTTGCTCAATTCTTGTCGATTGGGGATGAAAAGCCGAGACATTGGAAAGGATCATCACGCCATTGGCCTGGCAGGTATTAAGCACAAGCGAAGAGCTGTAGCCTCCCGTGCCTCCATTGTGACAATATAGCTCCGTTTCGGCAGAGGTTTTCACAATATGCCAACCCAGTCCTATCATAAGCTGCTCATTCATTTCAAACGTTGGCTTTCGCGTCCGTTTCAGTTCCCTGTTCGAGTCATCAAACTGAGCCAAGGCAAATTTGGCCAAATCTTCGGTGCTTGACAAAATGCCACCAGCACCTACCATTACCGAGAAATCCCAGTTCGACGTTTTCATTCCGTTTTGATCAAGACCGCTGACCAAATTTGAAGTCACGTCCTCACGCCGGGTGGTTGAGACGGTCATGCTGTATTTTGAAAACAGGTATCTCTGCAGCAATTGCTGATAATCCAAGCCAGTCATTTGTGTTAATGCAAAAGCTAGCAGTCCTGCTCCCAGGTTGGAGTATTCACTCCGCTCTCCCGGATGGTAAGCCAGTTCCACCTGCTTGGTTAGGTATTCCTCCAGAAGATCGGGGCCATAGTTCCGGTAGGGATTGGCCGGATCGAAAGGAACAGCGGCATCAAAGTTTGAAGGCATGCGCGGCAAACCCGAGGTATGATTCGCCAACTGCATAAACGTTGGCCGAATGGAATCTTTCAATGCAAAAGGCAGGTGGTCGTTCACCGGATCGTCCAGCCCCAACTTGCCTTCACCAGCCAGGGCAGTCAGCAAACTTGCGGTAAATACTTTCGAAATTGACCCGATTTCAAAGACTTTATGCCGGTTGTCAACCAGCCTAATCGTATCATCTTCGAAAATCACACCTGAAAAAGAAACCGCTCCGTTGTCAATAAATGCAAATGCCAATTGCGTTTGCTCCGGGAAAGCACGAACATGTTCAAAAATCAGTTCTTTTTGTTGCTCCGTCCAAACAGCGGTCTGCTCCGCAAAGCAGTCCGTTGACTGAAGCTGACTTCTTACTGAAACCGCAAGCAGCATGAACAACAAACTAAAAACTATTCTTTGCTTCATTTTATTTTGGCATCATTAAAGCCATGAAATCAATCGTTCGAAACCCATTCGTCATTCCACAGTGATTGTTTTTTCCTTGGCTGGTTCCACCGCGTCCATTTCAAAGTATTCAACCAAAAACGCACCACGGTCAAAGTACAACTTCAAATCACAGGATTTATCGGGCTCAATGGCGGTAAAGGTCTGCGAAAAAGTCTCCGTATCAAAATCGGAAACGAACCAGTTAATATTCGAACTCGCTTGGTAGTACCATGCGGCCTTGGTTGTCACAGGTCCTGAGACGTCAGCCGTATCAGCAGGAACCGATTTTATGGTGTCGGAATTGCTGAGCGAAGTAATCCGAATCTTCAGGTTCGAATTTTTAGGTAGCTGGGCGGCAAGGCTACAGGGATTGTTTTCGCCCGCCAGGTAATCGGTTTTCGATAAGGCAAGAATATTTTGACCGTTCAGTCCGATAGCCGGATAGCTAATGACTGATCCTGTTGACTCAAACCCCGTGCGGGCGATAAAGTTGGTAATGAGCTGCTCAAAAGCGGGAACGTTGGCTGTTGCTCCGAGCTCATGATATCGCTTGGTCAAATTCGCTTGAATCGCAGTGGCATTAAGCGATAACGCATGATTGACCAGGGCCGCTCCCAAATTCTCATCATCCAGTTGACCATCTTCACGAATATCGTTGCTGATGTTCGACAAAAGTTCGGTCAACGCTCCTTCGGAACGGTAACCCTGCAAAATGCTTGAAATGGCCAGCAGAATTCCATTATCTTCACCACCTTGGGAAATATTCAAATTTTCTGAAGCTCCAATTCCATCCTTTTCCAGGCTGAAAATGGCCAGCACTTCTTTCTGAGCCTGTGTTTTCGCCTCGGAAAATGATTTTCCTTGCTGCATTAAAAATTCAACACGCGGTTTTTCCAGGTGAGTCAGCAAGTTGACATTGACTGAACCCGAACCCGCAACATCGGCCAAGGCATATAAGGTTAGCTGTGCCACCGACTGTGTCCCGGCCACTTCATTAAAATAAAAACCATCGGCTCTTAAACTGACGTAACCCGAACTTAATGTAATACCATTGAGTTGAAACGAGCCCTGATTATCAGTGATCTGTGTATTGTACGATTTTCCTACCGGAGTTAAATCGGTTTTTAAATCGTAAATGGTCACCGAACTTCCGCTGATGAACGGCCCTTTTTGAACCAAACCATCAATATCCTTTTCAGAGACCAGTTCTTCACTGCCTGACTTTTTACAGTTTGACAAAGACATGACAGTCAGGATCAAAACTATTGGAAACAAAACACTTCCTAATGTCTTCATTGATAATTAATTGATTATTCGACTGGATTATTTCTATTATCAAAAATAGAAATAAATTAGATTTATTGTTTATAGTGAATATTGTTTTTTAACACGAACTGACAGAAAGACTTGCCGGTTGAGATTTCTTTTTTTATGAAACAAGGGCCAGTACCTTGAGTAACGACAATTCCCGGCACCTCGAAGACCCACTCAGGGTATCGAAGTCAGATCAGCCACTCCCAGAACTTTTCATAGGTGAATTCATGTTTTTCAGCAGAAAAATGTACTTTTGTGATTCGATTTTTAAGCCTGATCATCAGGGAACGCATAAAATAATCTGCAAAACACAACAAACAACATGAAACGACTGAAAATTAAAGAAGTATTGGCTGGTGGCGAAGTAGGCCAGCAAGTGTTGGTAAAAGGATGGGTGAGAACCAAGCGCGGCAGCAAAAACGTCAATTTTATCGCGCTAAATGACGGATCGACCATCAATAATTTGCAGGTTGTTGCTGATGTTGAAAAGTTTGGCGAAGCCTTGTTGCGCGACATCAACACCAGTGCCGCATTGGGCATCACCGGTGAGTTAGTTGAATCGATGGGAAGTGGGCAAGCCGTAGAATTGGTAGCTTCGGAAATCACCATTTATGGAAAAGCTGATCCGGAGAAATACCCCATTCAACCTAAAAAACACAGCCTGGAATTTTTGCGCGAAAATGCGCATCTACGCTTTCGTACGGCCACTTTCAGCGCCGTTTTTCGTATTCGCCATGCCATGGCTTTTGCCATTCACAAATATTTTAACGACAAAGGTTTTTACTACCTGCACACGCCTATTGTAACCGCTTCGGACGCTGAGGGTGCCGGCCAAATGTTCCGGGTGTCGACGCTGCCGGCTATTGACCCGCCATTGAATGAGGCAGGCGAGGTGGATTATGCACAGGATTTCTTTGGCCGCGCAACCAACCTCACAGTGTCGGGACAGCTTGAAGGCGAACTGGGAGCTACTGCTTTGGGTGAAGTGTACACCTTTGGCCCCACCTTTCGCGCCGAGAATTCGAACACCACACGCCACCTCGCCGAGTTTTGGATGATTGAGCCCGAAATGGCTTTTTATGAGCTGAAAGACAATATGGATTTGGCCGAAGAGTTTTTGAAATACCTGATCCGTTATGCGTTGGACAACTGCATGGATGACCTTAAATTTTTGAGTAACCGGCTGGAACAGGAGGAAAAAAATAAACCGCAAGATCAACGGTCGATGGAACTGATTGAAAAACTTCAGTTTGTGCTGGAAAACGATTTTGTGCGCTGCACTTACACCGAAGCCATTGAAATTCTGCGGAATTCAAAACCATACAAAAAAGGCAAATTCCAGTTTCCGGTTGAGTGGGGAATTGACCTGCAAAGCGAACACGAGCGTTACCTGGTTGAAAAACATTTCAACAAACCGGTTATTCTGATTGATTATCCGAAAGACATCAAAGCTTTTTATATGAAGCAAAACGATGACGGAAAAACCGTTGCCGCCATGGATGTGCTTTTCCCGCAAATTGGCGAAATTATTGGCGGTTCAGAACGTGAGTCGAACTACGACAAGCTGGTAAAACGGATGGAAGAAATGGACGTGCCAACTGATGAAATGTGGTGGTACCTGGATACCCGTCGCTACGGAACAGTTCCACATGCCGGTTTTGGGTTGGGATTCGAACGGTTCATCCTTTTTGCAACCGGAATGGGCAACATCCGCGATGTGATTGCTTTCCCCAGAACACCAAAAAATGCCGAATTTTAAAGCAAAAAATCATTAAATAACTCTAAAAACAACAGAGGTTGACCTGAAAAGTCAACCTCTTTTTGATAACAAAGCTTATATTTGTTATTTCGGGAAAAGTTAACTTTGGAGAAATTAGAATAGTATGCCATCTCAACGATTAAGTTTACAACAAAAACTGCTGCAGAAATTATCGCCTCAACAAATCCAGGTGATCAAGCTTCTGGAGATTCCTACTATTCAGCTCGAACAACGAATAAAAAAAGAGCTGGAGGAAAATCCGGTTCTTGAAATGGTGGACGACGAACCGATTGATCAAAGCGATGATAGCGAAAGCAGTGAAAGCGAAGGTGATGAATTTTCGCTGGAAGATTATATGGATGATGACGATATTCCGACCTATAAGCTGAACGTCAACAACTATTCGAAGGACGACAAGCAAGTGGATATGCCCTATAGCTCTGGAGTAAGCTTTTACGAGTCGCTAACCGAGCAACTGGGATTGACCGGACTGAATGATCAACAAAAATTGCTAGCTGAATACATCATTGGAAATATTGATGAGGATGGTTACCTGCGCCGCGATTTATCGTCCATAAGCGACGATTTGGCCTTCACGCTCAACATGAATGTGACGGAACAGGAGTTGGAAAAGATTCTGGAGGTCATCCAGGATTTTGATCCGGCCGGCATTGGAGCACGTTCGCTTCAGGAATGTTTGCTGCTGCAAATTGAGCGTAAAAAAGGGACCGACGCCACTTGCCTGGCATCCAAAATCCTGCAGGAAAGCTTCGACGAATTTACCAAAAAGCACTACGACAAGATTCTTCACAAATTCGAAATCACAGAAGACCAACTGAAAGAAGCTTTCAACGAAATACTGAAACTCAACCCCAAGCCCGGCGGTTCAGTCAACAACCCTCAAAACAGCTCTAACCAGGTCATTGTACCCGACTTTTCGCTCGATAATGTGGATGGCGAGCTGATCTTGTCGCTGAACCAGCGAAACGTGCCGGATTTACGCATGAACAACTCCTACATGGATATGCTCAAGGGCTATACCAGCAACCGCAAAAGCGCCACGAAAAACCAAAAGGAAGCTGTCCAGTTTGTCAAGCAAAAGCTGGATTCGGCCAAATGGTTTATCGATGCTATTAAGCAACGACAGCAAACTTTGCTGATGACCATGTCGGAAATTATCGACTTTCAGAAGGAATATTTTAAGGAAGGCGATGAAACCCGGCTAAGACCAATGATTTTGAAAGACATTGCCGATCGCACTGGACTCGATATCTCAACCATCTCGCGTGTTTCAAACAGTAAATACATTCAAACCCATTTTGGCACTTATCCACTGAAATATTTCTTTTCGGAGGGGATGCAGAAAGATACCGGAGAAGAAGTGTCGACACGGGAAATCAAAAAGATTTTGGAAGAATGCATTGGAAATGAAGACAAGCGCAAACCCCTGACAGACGACCGGCTGGCCAAAATTCTCAAAGACAAATCGTATCCGATTGCCCGGCGAACAGTTGCTAAATACCGCGAACAGCTGGGTATTCCGGTTGCCCGCTTACGAAAAGAATTATAAAAGTAACGCATGAATATTAAACAAGGCATTGCCCAGACGTTTTCTGTTATTTTTCACCCTTTACTGATCCCTACCTATGGGTTTCTTCTGCTGATGAATTCCGGCTTTTACTTTTCCATGATCACCTTTGATGCCAAAAAACTGCTCCTGCTGATTGTCTTTATGAGTACTTTTCTGTTGCCGGTTCTGAGCTTGGGACTGCTTTCGTTCAACAAGCATTTTAATATGAAAATGGAAAAAAGTACCGACCGGGTCATTCCCTTACTTTTCACGGCAGTCTATTATTACCTGGGCTACTTTTACCTGGGACGACTCCAGGTTTACCCCATCTACCGGATCTTTCTGCTAGCAACGATCCTGATTATCATTCTGCTTCTGCTGGTCTCTATGAAATGGAAAATCAGCAACCACATGGCTGGAATTGGTGGATTAATTGGTGCCATCTTAGCGTTGTCTTTCCGGCTGGGGCTAAACAGCTCCTTACTTTTAATCGGGTTAATCATCGCTGCAGGCGCAGTTGGAACTTCGCGATTGGTTTTAAAGAAACATGACCCGTTGCAAATTTATGCCGGATTCATGCTGGGTTTTGCTGTCAACTACCTGGTGATTATTTTTCTATGACCATGATCCAGGCATCCTCGAATTCGTCCTCCAGACGAAGTACTCTCAAGGCTTCCTTCGCTAAATCAAAATCTTTAAACGACTGCAGTGCAAGCCGGTAGTAACCATCTTCATTACGCATAATCACAGCCGGCTTATAACCTTCTTGCTTGTATTTCTGTTCCCAGCTTTCCGCAAAGGCCTTCACGGTGTAAGTATCGACCACCAGAAAATATTTATCATCCAGATTAACGCCGAGATCAACTTCCTCAACCGGCTCAGGTTCAGGTTCAGGAACTTCAACAATTTGAACGGTGTCCTGAGGTGCTACTTCAACCTGAAGATCATCTTCCTTTTCTTTGGTCTTACAAGCAACCAACGCGAGTACAATCACCAGTACCAATAGATTTTTTGATTTCATTTCCAAAGTGCTTTTTAACAAAGGTAACGAAACAAATAAAAAATCCCTTAGTTTATAAGGGATTAAACGGCTATTCTACGAACTTATAGCCAATTCCTTTGAGGGTTTTGATGTGATCGTTACCGATTTTCTCGCGAAGTTTTCGAATATGAACGTCGATGGTGCGGTCTCCAACAACCACATTATCACCCCAAACCGAGTAATAGATCTCTTCTCGTGTAAAAACCTTGCCCGGTTTGGAAACCAGCAATGAAAGCAGCTCAAACTCCTTGCGGGGCAGAACCATTTCTACACCTTCAGAATTGATCAGGTAACGTTCCTTGTCAATCACCAGGTTCCCAATGGTTATGGTTGTTGAATTTTCAACAGCCTGCTCGGTCATAATTCCGCCTCCGGTCCGTTTCAGCAAAGCCTTGACGCGGCTAACCAATACTTTTGGCCGAATAGGTTTGGTAATGTAATCATCCGCACCTGCTTCGAACCCGGCAATCTGCGAGTAATCTTCGCCACGGGCGGTCAGAAAGGCAATGACCACGTTTGAAAGCGATGGAATTTTCCGAATTTCTTCGCAGGCAGCAATACCATCCATTTCAGGCATCATCACATCAAGGATGATCAGGTCGGGAGTTTTTTTCTCAGCCAGCTTGATGGCCTCAACGCCATTCTGAGCGGTGTACACTTTATATCCCTCTTTTTCGAGGTTATAACTGATAAACTCCAGAATGTCGACTTCATCATCGACCAGCAAGATTTTGTATTTTGTATCACTCATAGTCGGTAATATTAACCACTGCTAAGGTAAAAGTACAGCGAAATAGATTGTTTATGATCGTTTAAACTTGAAATCCTACGAAAATTACGACTTTCATTTGGCTTTTTCAAGGGTGAAGGTAAAAGTTGTCCCTTCATCAACCGCAGACTTAACATTGATGGTTTGTTCGTGGGCTTCGATAATGTGCTTAACGATGGAAAGCCCAAGGCCGGTTCCGCCTTGCTCGCGTGACCGGGATTTGTCGGCGCGGTAGAACCGCTCAAAAATGCGGGGCAGATGCTTGCTGTCGATTCCCAGTCCATTGTCAGCCACTTCAATCATTAAATTGTGTTTTAGATCGTAAAACGACACTTTAACAAACCCTTTCCGCTGGCCGTATTTTATTCCATTCACCACCAGATTGGTCATCACCTCCATAATCCGCTTTTTATCCGCATGCACTTTTACCGGTTTCTCAGGGCGGTCAAATAAGAGCTGAATTTTCCGTTCAGCCGCCATCATTTGCTCCATCTCAATCACGTCATCCACGAGCTTGACCAAGTCGAAAATTTCGTATTTCAGTTTCAACTCGCCAGACTCCAGTTTGGTAATGGATTCCAGATCCTCCACAATCGAAATCATCCGGTCAATGCTTTTCTCGGTGCGTTTCAGGTACAGCTTATTCACTTTGGGATCGTCAATTCCACCTTCCAAAAGCGTTAGAATATAACCTTGAATGTTGAATATCGGTGTTTTCAGTTCATGTGAAACATTGCCTACAAAGTCTTTGCGGTAGCGCTCCAGATCTTTCAAGCGTGTAATTTCCTGTGTTTGGTTTTTTGCCCACTCCTCCACTTCCTGCCGGGCAGTCGAAACAAGATCAACCTGATCGCCCCGTTTTTTTATTTTTTTCCCTTCGACCGGGATTTTGCGGATAATCTTATAAATAGGCTCAATCCGGTGATCAACATATTCGCGCATAATATAAACAATAAGCGAATAGATAATCGCGAAATAAAACAGGATCAATACCAGATAAATCCACAGTGAAAAATCTAATAATGAGAAGGCTATCACAAAGAGAATCGTTAGAAAGGTCAGGGAAAGTCCGAGATAAAAAGCCAATTTTTGTGGTGAATATGTTTTCATAAAACAGTTGTTTGCGACGAATTTAGAACAAAATTTTGCTTGTTCTCTCATTAATAGTAAATTGACAGTTCGTTAACATTAATTTAACACGCCGGGGGCGGTGTAAAATTAGTTAACGCTATTTTTGCCCCCGTCAATCTTATACCAAAAAAATGGAACAATTTTATCTTATTCTTGTTGTTGTGCTCTTTGCACTGGCAATCTCCGATTTAGTGGTTGGGGTAAGCAATGATGCTGTTAACTTCCTCAACTCGGCTATCGGTTCAAAAGCCGCACCAAAATGGATCATTTTCACGGTTGCAAGCTTAGGTGTTTTAGTTGGAGCTACGTTTTCCAGTGGAATGATGGAAGTGGCCCGGAAAGGGATTTTTCATCCCGACATGTTTTTCTTCACCGAAATCATGGTCATTTTCATGGCTGTCATGATTACCGACATCATTCTGCTCGATCTGTTCAACACCTTTGGATTACCAACCTCAACAACCGTTTCCATTGTTTTCGAGTTGCTGGGTGCCGCCGTAGCGGTTTCCATTGTTAAAATTAGCCAGGCAGGCCAGTCGATTGCCGAATTACATCGATACATTAACTCCGAAAAGGCGCTGGCTATTATTACCGGTATCTTGCTCTCTGTTATTGTTGCCTTTGTTATCGGTGCTGCTGTTCAATATGTCGCCCGTATCATTTTCTCCTTCAAAACGAACCGGACACTCAAATATTTTGGGTCTGCCTTTGGCGGTATCGCTATCGCCGCCATGACATATTTCATGATCATTAAAGGGGCCAAAGGTGCTTCCTTCATGTCAGCCGAAACGGTTGAATATTTGACTGTCAACATGACGAATATTCTTCTGATAAGTTTTGTTGGCTGGACTGTCGCCTTGCAATTGTTATACTGGATCTTCAAAATTGATATTCCAAAGATGATTGTTTTGGTTGGAACCTTTGGCCTGGCCATGGCCTTTGCCGGTAACGACCTGGTGAACTTTATTGGGGTTCCACTCGCCGGATTTGCATCATTTAAGGCTTGGGTTGCCGCCGGCGCCACCTCGCCCGAAACCTTCGAGATGGGCATGCTCACGGGAAAGGTTGCCACGCCAACCTATATGCTTGCCATTGCAGGTTTCGTCATGATCATCACCTTGATCACCTCCCGCAAAGCACGCTCGGTAGTGGCCACGTCGGTTGATCTGTCGCGCCAAAGCGAAGGAGAAGAGCGTTTTGCCTCTTCAATATTCTCCCGCACCATGGTACGTACCACCATCTCGGTGAACAAGGGTCTGCGTAAAGTGTTTCCCGCTGTTCTCACAAACGCCCTGGATAAACGATTCGAGCCCAACAGGGAAGAACAATTCAACGATAAAGACCGGCCGGCTTTTGATAAAATCAGGGCTTCGGTCAATTTGATTGTCGCCGGGATTTTGATTTCAATCGGTACTTCCTACAAATTACCACTTTCCACCACTTACGTTACCTTTATGGTGGCGATGGGTACCTCGCTGGCTGACCGGGCCTGGGACCGCGAAAGTGCGGTTTACCGGATTTCTGGTGTTTTCACCGTTATTGGCGGCTGGTTTATGACTGCGCTGGTGGCCTTTAGTGTAGCCGCCTTCATTGCCTGGGTCATTTCCATCAGCGGCCAGTTTATGATTTTTGTTTTTGTGGCTGTGGCCATTGTCATGGTCGGCAGGACGTACGTACTGTTTAAAAAACGGACAAAAGAACAGGAAGAAGAGGAAGCAGAAGAAGTTGACTTGTCGGACAAAATCATTGAGAAAACAAAGAAGCAAGTGTTCAACACGGTTATGAATGCCAACCAGATCTACTCGGTGAGTATTGATAGCTTTGTTAAAGAAGACCGTGCCCATTTGAAAGAGTCGATGGAGTTGATCAAGAAATTCCAGAAAAAAGTCAAAAAGGCCAAAGACAAGGTATTCCCAACGATTCAGACTTTGCAACAGGAATCGATGGAAAGTGGCCACTGCTATGTACAGATCGTGGATTACCAGCGTGAAGTTTCGCACTCACTGAAATTCCTGATCGAACCGTTGTACAAGCACCTAAACAACAACCACAAACCATTTATTGAGGTGCAGCTGGAAGAAATGACCGACCTGATTAATCATGTCGATGAATTCTTCAACCTGGCTTTGCACCTGGTGAAAGAGAATCAGTACGAGAAGTTTGACGAAATGCTGGCTCACAAAGAGGCGCTGACCGACAAACTCACTCAATTGGAGAAAAAACAGATCAAACGGATCAAGGCAAAAGATGTGAGCACGCGGAATTCATTGCTGTTCTTCAACATCATCAAGGAAACCAAGAATCTGATCCTGCATTCCATCAACCTCATCAAGTCGCAGCGCGATTTTGTGGAGTTGAGCAAGAAGTAGAAACAGAAACCATCAGATAAGGAAAGCCGGGCGATTATTGTCCGGCTTTTTTAGGTCTAATACCCTAATTAAAAATGATTTATTCATTTTTTTCTCAACTTCTTCTATCGGATTGATTTTTAAGTATTTTTACTCCTCTTGAATTAGGCTAAACGATCTTGTGCAAAAAACGATTCGTACCATCGCGTTACTGATATTGGGAATTCACTTTGCCTATGGGCAAGATGTTTCATTTTCTCAATTTTATGCCAATCCCATGTATCTCAATCCGGCTTTCGCCGGATCAGAAGGAGCACCACGAATAGCCCTTCAGTATCGCAATCAATGGCTTCAATTCGACAATGCTTATACAACCTACAGTGTTGCCGCCGATTTTCCGGTTGAATCGCTGCAAGGTGGGCTGGGCCTACAAGTGATGAACGATGCGCAGGCTGGCAATCTACTCAATCAACTGCAAGTTAATCTGGCCTATTCTGTTTTCATTCAGCTCAGTCGCGAATACCGGGTTCACGCTGGACTGCAAGGTGGATACCACCAAAATTCGCTGAAAGTAAATGACTTGATTTTTGCTGATAATTTGGACATCAATTATGGGAAACATGGAGCTACGTCCGAGATGATTACTGAGCCAGACTTTTCCTATGCCGATTTTTCTACCGGACTTTTGGTATACAGCAAACGACTGTTTTTCGGCGCCGCCATCCATCATTTAACCGAACCCAGCCAATCGTACGCTCCCGAAAATGATGACAACAGTGTACTTGATCGAAAATATACGGTCCACGCCGGGGCCAGGCTACCTGTTTTCAGGCATGGCCATTTGCGAAAAAAATTCGATATCTCCCCCCAATTAATCATTCAGCAACAAGGTATTTCGAACCAAATAAATTATGGAATACTTGCTACAAAACGGGGATTAACGGCTGGCACCTGGTTTCGTCAAAACTTTGGCATACGTTACGATGCACTAATCTTTCTGGTCGGTTTTGTCAATAATCGCATGCAATTTACCTACAGCTACGACTGGACAATCTCAGGCCTTTGGGGAAATTCAGGTGGTACCAGCGAGGTTTCTCTTTCATTCTTACTGAAAAGTAATCGTAAAAAAAGCTACTTCCCATTCTCCAACTCCTACGAAGAAGAGTTTGGTGTACCTTAATCTTAGCGGATTAAAAGAATTTGCCCCTTTTGGTTATGCTCATAACCCTGAATGTCGAAGAAGTTGGCCATCCAGATATAATTTCCCATCGGAGCTTGTTCCCCGTTTTTATTGGTTCCATCCCAAGGATGCTCAGGTGTTTTCGTTTCAAATACGACTTGTCCCCACCGATCAAAAACCTTTAGGTCAAACCGGGCAACATCAGCCCCCAGCCCAACCGGCATAAAGTTTCGGTTCTCCGGAATATCACTATCCGGACGAAAGGCGTTGGGCGTAAATACATTGAAAGGCAGAATCTTGATATCCAAATTCGTCGTATCCAAGCATCCATAATTCGATTCAGCAACCAGCTGAGCTGCATATTCTCCAAGTTCCAAATACGTATGAACTGGATCGAATTCAAAAGACATCGTGCCATCTCCAAAATCCCACGCATAATAATCAGCATCTTCCGAGTTGTTGAAAAATGTGATCGTAGCGTGCTCAATTAAGGCCACCGGAAAGTCTACATCAAATGAAGCAGTCGGTTTTGGATGAACCCAAATCCAATCAGGTTTAATCAAGGTATCGACACACCCTGTTTGCGAAGAAGTCGCAATCAGACCAATTTCAAACTTTCCGGAATCTGTCAAATTCAGGAAAACAGATTCTCCCGTCGGGTTTGTTACACTGTAAAAAAAAAAAAAAAAAAAAAAAAAAAAAAAAAAAAAAAAAAAAAAATGAGGTTTTCTTTTTAGCATCATCTCAACCGATTCGCTCAGGCAACCATATTCTTTCACTTTCAGGTGAACTTGACCAATTGGTTCTTCAAGAAGGACTGTAATTGAATCGTTTCCTGCACCCAGTTGCCGGGCGCCATCAAATTCCCAATAGCAGAAAGAAGAATCGATGCTGTGTGCATAATGAATCTGTGCTGAATCATCGTAACAAAAACCGGGATCGGCAACAATGGAAGCCGTTGGAGTAGGAAACACTTGAATCATGCTATCGAGTGTAAACCCGTTTTGGCATTGGGTAACCGGATTGGTAATCGTTAAACTTACGCCGTAATGACCGGTTGTTCCAAAATGTTTCGTAGCATTCTGACTGTCCACTATTTCTCCATCGCTGAATTCCCAATGAAAATCAACCTGATCATCAGTCAGCAGCGTACTGGTAAAATTCACCGTTAATTCATCACAACCTCTCAAGTGGTCGGCTTCCATGGTGAAATTGGGCTTGGCACCCAACGGCAGGGTGGTTGTGTCGCTCCAGCAGCCGTTATCGTCAATGACCAGACTGATATAAGGCGGTTCAGCCAAAAAAGCCCCTACTGAAACGTTGTATTGCTGCCAATCCAAGGTATCGACAAACTGACATCCATCCAGATCCCAAAAAAAAGTAGCGCTCTCCGTGGCTTGGCCATCAAACAACAGCTTTTTACTGTAGCCTTCGCATTTGGCATCATCTTCAAACCGAAACAAGGATTCTGGCTGTGGATGGAACCTAAGCTGAAAAGTATCTGCGACCTCACATCCGTCCGTGGTTTTTAGCTGGTAATAAATTTCATAGTCGCCGTATTCCGAAGCGTTCAGCTGTACGGATTTGAGTTGTTCCTCTGAAAAAGCTAACCGCATCGGTTGGTTGGTTGTCCAAGTAAAACTGCCTTCGTAATTCCACAACGCTTCGGGCGCACCGGTAATGGAAACGGAGAGCGGGCTGTTCAAATCCCCACACACCAAGCCATCGCCGCTAACATCCACCTCTGGCACCTGAAAAACCACCAAGTTCATTGTGTCGGCCGCTTGACATCCGTACTTATCGAAAACAGTGAGCTGATATTCTCCGGTTTGGCTCACGTCAAACATTTGCTGTGAAGAAAGGGTGTCGCCCGATTCATTTTGCCACAGGTATGTTTCAAAACCATCGTTCCCGTCCAAGGTGATGGCGTATGGAAAACATCCTTCATCGTGGTCAACTCCCAAATCAAGTTCAGGATGACTTACGAAAATGACGATGGAATCTTCCAGTTCGCAACCGTCAATGGTGGTTGTTTTAACCGCGTACTTTCCACCTTCATTCACCGTTAATCTTTGTGTTGTTTCGCCGGTATTCCATGTATAGGAGTCAAAATATGGCCCGGCATCAAGCGTTCGGGATTCGCCGTAACACAGCAAAAGCGTGTCTCCCTGAAAATCGATACTTTCGCCCAAATCAAGCACAAGATCCAGATTAAAACCAACGCCATAGCCATATGACTCAACGCCACCAAAACCATACACATAGGCCAGAAAACCGCGGTCCTCGTTGGTATTCCAAAGTCGGTATGTTCCCGGAGAAAGTGAAATCTGTGCCCAGGAGTAATTGCTGTTTTCAAAGGGTTTAAACTGGCTTTGAACACTTGTGCCATTAAATCGAATATTCCCGGTTTCCTCGGTCAGCGTAATCACATTGACATAGTATTTCTGGATTTGATCGGAATCGTAAGCTACAAAAGTCACATCGTTCTTCGACTGGGTGGTTGAACTTAACACGATCATAAACGGGTCGCCGTTTCCTCCGGTAAAGTCTTTGTCCACCGATTGAGATTGGGCATACTGCACAACCAAAATCGGCTTCTCCGCATAAATACGCTTCGGCTGGTTATGATAAAGAATGATCTCCTCGAACTCTCCGCGATCTAAGTTTATGGGGGTAAAACCATCGATATAAACAACCGTTCCGTCCTGTGCCGCCATGATTCGGTAAAGGTCTTGCTCACGCGATTTCAAGGGTACGGCGTAATATTCGCGGCCCCACGAATGAATCGGTGGAATTTGCTCATACAAGTGATCCCAGGCCGATGTTCCCGCTTCCACAGGTACCGTAGTTGCCAATGATCCGGAATAGAAGGCCACCGGCTTATCCGACAACACATAACTACCAGTCAGATCACCCTGCCCTGGCAGGTTTTTAAAATTCATCGATTGAACCTGGTAAACTTCTCCCTTGTTTAACGTGATTTCAATGGTATCTCCGGCATTGACCAGCTTGTCGGTGACCTTGGATGGCACAACAAGAACCCTTGTTTCATCTTCCGCAGCAACAATCAAAAACTCACTGTTTCTGCCATTGCCATAATTTCCGTTGCTATTTTCGTGGATGTAGGGCTCGTAGCAAATGGCAAAATACTCCGTTCCCAGTGATGCTGTTGGATAAATGACAGCGACATCGGCCGAATTCGCGTCCCAGTTCAGTGCGTAAACATTGACCGGTTTTTTGGAGACCAAATGAATCCCTTTATCCTGAATGGTTTCTGAACCAGTCGCTTCTACCAACTCCCATGGAATTGGGACGCGCTCGCTTTGATTGGCCTGGACTGTAAACTCCCCAAAAAGTGTTTCGCCGTTACCTGTAAAAATCTGGAAACTGGTCGTCTCGCGTGCGGTTACCGTAATATCAACAAAATGCTTATTGTGGTAATTCCGGCTTTCCATAAACCCAAACCAAAAGTCGGTACCCTCGGTCGATTTGCGGCACAAATCAGTTTGTCCCATTGAAAAACTGACATACAGAATCAAAAAAACGGAGTAGATGTATTTTTTCACGGATCGAATCTATAATCGTCTAAAACTAATCATTATAACGAAACATCCGCACAAAATTTTATCCCTCAATCATCATCAATTTTCCCCGGCTGATTTCGCACTGAAATAACGCCGAAATAAGACCTTTTTCAGGTCGCGGAAGATAATCTGATGGGCGATCACCTCCACCTGATTGTAACGCGGAAAATCGGCTTGTGTGCGGCCTATGTCGCGGTCCGAAATGTCAACCTGGTATAAAATGGACATCAGCAGGTCGGAATTATGGATCAGCAAGGAATCAATCTGCTCCACCAATTGCTGGTGCAGCTCGTGATAAGCATCATCAATGTGTCCCGAAAAATGAATTTCCACCCCAAACATGCCGAAGTCCTTCATGATTTGGGCAATCGTGTCGAGAATGATGTCTTCGCGGTTCAAAAAAACATCGACATTGGTGTGGGTAATGTTGGGCAGATCCATTTTTGCTTTTTTCGAAGGTGAAAGGTAGGAATTTTCAATGAAGATCGCCAAGTATGGGTTGGTATCCATGCTTTGTAGCATGCGCAGATCTGCCGCATACTTGAATTTTATCAAAATGAGCATCCTCCGAAAATCTCACCTTGCAAAATTCAAGCAAAGTTTGAAGTTCCCTGGATAAACACATTTATATTTTAGTGCCACTAAGAAAACGCTGTAATTTTTCCAGTTTTCAATTTT
>SWCA01000054.1_pt1 | contig 37631 bp, 38 predicted proteins | sample 4692961 | NCBI WGS metagenome assembly SWCA01 (sample SAMN10267275, study PRJNA491770) | bioreactor metagenome | isolation source: DHS bioreactor inoculated with | place: Japan: off Shimokita Peninsula
ACGAGGGGGAGGGCTGCCGGATTTCCGGCACCCTCTCTACTCTACAGGACACTGAGAAGACAGGAGAAGAGATAAACGTCTGAGAGTAACCAATTAACAGAGGAAAAGGATAGGATTCTCAATAACTATTGATAAGAACAGGCTCTGTTTTACTGGCATACAAGAGGCACTGGACCGAATCGCTTTCGCGTATTTTGTGCCTTTCGCGATTAAAACCCTTTCCACGAAAAACACGAAAAGCGCGAAAGAAGACTGAAACATACCTCAGCGGGCTTTCTCTGAGTTCCCTGTGCCCTCCGCAGTAAATTTGGCCTTATTCAGAGGGGCCGCTTTTCAGCCCTCAGCCGGGGCCTTTTCTTCTACGGGCTTGCCGTAGTAGTAGCGGCCTTCTTTAATCACAAGGCCTTTGCGCATCAGGTCGTCGGCGAGGATTAAGAGAGCGCTGTTGGCCTCGGCGAAGAGCTTCTCGTCGCCGTCGTTCTCTTTTGCCATGAGATAGTGGATGGCCTCACGCTGTTTCGGAGTCATGAGTCCGAGCAGCGCACCGCTGAGGCGGGCGTCTGCCCTGACGAAGACCCTGGCAAGCACGTTTGGCGGCGTATCACGTAGAAGATAGAAAAGAGCGAGATTGTCGAAGGAAAGCAGATCAGTTAGAACCATTCTCGGAAAGCTTCAGAATGCCCGAAACGGGGTCAAGTCTTTTGGAACGACTCCGATGATGAGAATGTGAAACGAACAAGACTGATAGCCCTTCTTTTAATTCTGATGGCCCTGCCCGCCTCGCTCTTCGCCGAGACCCGCGTCTACCAGAGCTCAAGGCCCGTGCATGAGGTCATCCCGCTTTTCATCGACGAGCTCGGTGCGGCGTCGATCCAGTTCCGCGTGAAGCGCAACTACAACGAAGCGAAAGACGGCAAGCTCGGATTCGTGCTCTCGCTGCTTCCAGGCGAGCGTTTTGCCGACATCAGCTTTCACGGCGACGACAAGACAAAAGGCTCGCTTGTGAAGGTGACGACGCAGGACCGCAAAGACGGGGACATCTTCTATCGCATCTTCTGCGAGAAACTGAAGATGACCGAGCCGGGCGTTAAGATTCCTGAAGATACGGGCCCGGGCTGGCCTGCCGTTCCGGGGCGCTGAGAGCGCGGAAGAAATGCTGTAGTGGCAAGCTCCGGCCCTTTCTGATTCGATCAGTCAACAGGCGCCGGGGCTCGACGGTTTCCCTGCCACCATGTGAACCCCTTTGCGGATTCTGACTTGACTTCACTACAGCAAAGAGGCATATTTGAATGCGAGGCGCTATATGTTATTCAACATTATTCTCGAAAAAGAAGGCGAATGGGTTATTGCCGAATGTCCTGCTCTACCGGGATGTGTTTCGCAAGGGAAAGACGAAAAAGAAGCCATCGAAAACATCAAAGAGGCCATTACTGCATGGCTCTGGGCTGAAAACCAGAAGGCCGTTGAAAAGACCGATAAAGCCTCCGTTCTTGTCACTGTATGAGCGGAACCTCATAGTTGTATTCATAGGCTCTGCGGGTGGGAAAGCTATCCAACATTTCAGGTAAAGATGCGGTTAAGGCCTTCGAAAAAATCGGGTGGCAGAAACGTGGTCAGGTCGGTTCTCATCTTATTCTGACAAAAGAAGGCGAGAAAGCCAACCTATCCGTACCACAGCATAAGGAACTCGCCCCAGGGACTCTACGAAAACTGATCAGCTATGCCGGAATTTCCGTCGACGATTTTCTCAAGTTGCTATAGTCCCTGCCGCTCTGCTTCGTACTGAGCTACGACTCCCGTCGTTCTCCGACTGTCAACAGTGACTTTGGCCCCCAACAAATGGCTTTGCCGTAGCCTGCTTCTACCTTCTCGTGCGATTCTGATTGATGCGGTTCAGGATGTAAACAAACAGGAAGGCGCCGATGACGGCCGTGATCAGGTTGACGCGCACAAGCAGGACGTCGCCGAACTTCGGCTGCATCAGCCACGACACAAGTCGGATGAACCAGGCCTCAAGGCCGGCGAGCATGGTGACCAGGACGGCGCCGATGATGGCGACAAAGGCCGCTCCCCAGAATCCTCCGGGAAGCTCCTTTTTCTGATGGGTGTAGTAGTAATAGGCTGCAGCAAGGCCCGAAATGCCATAAACGACAAAATCCGCCAGCTGGCGAAGAACGATTGCAAGTGACTCCATATATCTCTCTGTACGTACACCTTTTTTCATGCCCCTCAGTTTATCAACAGATTCGCGTGGCTTGAAGATCTGCGCCATGCCGGGGCACTGCGCGTAGATCCGGCCGCCCGGTCTTTTTCGCTCGCTTTGGTTCATCGCCGTGAGAAAGAGGATTTCATGAAGGGCATCACGGGGCAGAGCGCCGTCTTTGGCATCTTTGGAAATCCTGTATCGCATTCGATCAGTCCGATCCTGCACAACCGCACATTTGAAAAGATGGGCTTCAACGGCGTGTATGTGCCCTTCTGTGTCGATCAAACGGGTCCCTTCTTGAAAAAGGCCGTGCTGCATATGGGCCTGAGCGGCCTTTCGGTGACGATCCCGCATAAGCTCTGGGCGGCGAAGGCTGCCGACCAGCGGGATGCGCTCAGTGAGCTCACCGGAGCGGCCAATACGTTGCTTGTGCGCGAGACGCGAAACGGACGCATTCTTTCGGCTCATAATACAGACGGCCCCGGAGCGATGCGAGCGTTGCAGACGGCCGTTCCCGATCTGAAGGGACGACGCGTCGTCATCGCCGGTTATGGCGGATCGGCCCGCGCCATCGTCGGGCAGCTTCTGCTTGCATCGGGCGTGAAACAGATCGCCGTCACCGGTCGCAACATGCCGAAGATCAAGGCCTTCATTCGTTCGTTTACGAAGAAGCGTCCGGATTGGGCGGCAAAGCTCATCCCGCTAAAAGAAGAGGCGCTGCTCGATTATGAGGCGCACATCCTCATCAATACGACGCCGCTTGGCATGAAAGGATTTGACCTGAGCCTTCCCGTGCCCGAGTCCTTCCTGCGTCCGGGGTTAGCCGTGATGGACATCGTTTACAGACCCGAGATGACTCCCATTCTGATTGCAGCAAAGAAGAACCGTGCGACGATCGTTCCGGGCTACTGGATGCTTCTCTATCAGGCCGTTTTACAGTTCGAGCTTTTTACGGGTATGAAGGCCGGGCCGGAGGTCGAGAACTTCATGCGCCTGAATCTGCTGACGGCGCTGCGTTCCTGAACGAATGACTTCCTCTGACCGTGCGTCTGATCTGATCACCGAGCTCGACAGACGGGCGAATCCGGAGCGTTCGCGACGCTTCTCGGCCGCCCAGTTTGAAGTCGGACTACAGCGCCTCGAATCTCTGACCGCTTTTCTCGTCTCGCAGCCGCCTTTTCTTTATCGCCCTGCTCTAAGTATTTCGATCGTCGGAACAAACGGCAAAGGCACCGTCGCCTTCGCCCTGGAGTCGCTTTTTCGCGAGGCCATGAGAGGCCGGGCTGCGGTTACGGGGTTATACACATCGCCTCATCTGATCGATTTTACCGAGCGCATCCGCATCGATGGCTTGCCGGCGTCGATACTTGAGCTCGACAGCCTCTTTCGTGAAGTGAACGATCTGATTGCGTCGTCGCCGGACGGTCTTTCTGATGGTCTTTCTTCTTCGGATCGTCTTTATAAAGAGATCTTTGATTCGCTGACCTATTTTGAGCTGTTAACGCTGCTTGGCCTGCTTCTCTTCCAATCGAAGCGCACGCCCGTGCAGATCTATGAGGCCGGCCTGGGCGGACGGCTTGATGCTACGCGTATAGCGCGGGCCGATGTCGTCGTTCTTACGTCGATTGGCCTTGATCACACCGCCCTGCTCGGTCATACGCGAAGGCGCATCTTCGAAGAGAAGGTCGGCATCCTGTCTGAGAATACGCAGCTTCTGTTTTTACCCGAGCCTCGCTATGAGCGCTGGCTTGCACAGGAACTGCTGCTCAAACTCAGATCGCACAGTCAGCGCGCAGAGCATCGCCCGCAGAGTTCTCTTCACACACAAGAGAGACCCCAGATTCTCGTGAATCCGCGCCTGGCCGATCCTGATTATCTGATCGCAGGCGCCGACTATGCGCGGTTCATCTATGATACGCTGCGCGCATCGCTTTCCCTGCCCGATCTGAACGCCTTTCAAATCCCTTCACCGCCCGGGCGCAGAGAAAGACGGCAGGCAGTCGGGAAGACATGGATCTTTGATAACGCGCATAACGCTCCGGCGATGTTCATGCTCTTAAAAGGACTTGAGGGGCTGCCCTTCGCGCAGACGGCCGTCGTTCTTGCGCTTTCTGCCGATCGTCGCCCGGCCCCTATTCTACGATTGATCGCCCGATACCGCTTTGCCCATCTGATCGTCGTAACAGGACCGGGTTTACAAAACGTCGAGATCGAAGACGTGCGCCGATGGACGGGAATCGATCGTATTTCGACGATGCCTCTTGAATCCGCGCAGCTTGCAGATCGGATTTCGGAGCCCTTCGTTCTTTTTATGGGCTCGCACCGGCTTTATGATCTTTTTGACAGAGAAACTCGCCTCAGAAGTGATGAACAACGATGAATACGAAAGGAACGCAAGCGAAGCCTTCACCCTCAAAGCCTGCGATGCAATGGAATCTTCCCCGCCACTTTGAACCGGGTATTCCGCTGGCCGTTCTTCGCGAACGTCGCAAAGAGGTGCAGCGGCGCCTGTCTGAGCGCGGCGTGTTAGTGCTGTATTCAGCCGGCGAGAAAACGCATTCCGGCAGCGTTTCGTTTCCGTTCCGGCAGGATTCCGATTTCTATTATCTGACCGGTCTTGAGATCTTCCCATCGCGGCTCGTCATTACGGGCGAGAAGATGGTGCTTTTCAGCGACCAGCCCGATCCCGAGAAAGAGATCTGGGAGGGGCTGCGTCCTTCGCATGAGGAGCTGCGCGAGCTCTGTCCCGTCGACGCCGTCTACAGTCTTTCAGATTACGAAGAACAACTGGCCGCTCTGCTGCGCGGACGTTCGCGTCTCTATTATAGCTTCGGGCAGAATGCGGCCCAGGACCATGAGATGCTGTCGAAACTCGACTTCATGATCCGCCGGGGGCGCGCCGGCCAGAGCGGACCGACCGGAGTCTTTCATACGCAGGTGCTTCTGCACGAGATGCGCATGATCAAATCGGCCTATGAGATCGAACAGATGCTTGAGACGGCGTCCATCACGGCAGAGGCGCACCGGGCCATCCAGGCGGCCGTGCGTCCGGGCATGTTTGAATACGAGCTTGAGGCCCTCATTCTCCAAACATTTCGCCGCCATGATGCCTCCTGGGCATATCCGTCGATCGTCGCCTCCGGGGTTAACGCCTGCATCCTGCATTACGTCGAGAATCGCCGCTGTATCGAAGAGGGCGATCTCATCCTGGTCGATGCCGGGGCGGCAAAGGCCAACATCAACAGCGACGTGACGCGCACCTTCCCTGCATCGGGCCGCTTCACGCCCGAACAGCGCGCCGTGCATGACGCAGTTTCGCGCGCCCACGACGCCGCTCTGAAAAAAACGATCGTCGGTTCGAGCATGGACGAGAGCCATGCCGCTGCGATCGAAGTGCTTGTCGATTTTCTCATCGACGAGAAGATACTTCTCGAAAGCCGCGACGCCTGTCTCGAACAGGAGCTGTATAAACCTTTTTATATGCACAGAACGGGGCACTTTATAGGCTATGACGTGCACGACGTCGGCGCCTACTACGGCGGACAGGAATGGATCGAGGCCGAGACCGGACCGCGGCGGTTTCGCGCCGGTATGGTCTGCACGGTCGAACCGGGGTTATACTTCTCTCCAGGTTTAGCGGAAAGCAGGCATTTCGGCGGCATCGGCATCCGAACCGAAGACGACGTCCTTGTGACGGCGACGGAGCCGCGCATCCTCACGACAGGGATTCCCCGGTCGGCCGATGAGATTGAAGAGTTTATAAAGCGGAGTCGTGCGTGATCAGCGAGATCCCTTTGCCTTTTTCAGTTCCCGGTCCGTTCGGTCCCGTTCATAGCATATCGAGCTTTGCCCTGCTGCTCTTTCTCTCTTTCGTCGCCGGGGCGATTCTCGCTCCGCGCGAGCTGCAGCGACGAGGCCTTGATCCGGCGGTTTCAGAGTGGGTGATCGTGCTCGGCGTTTTCGGCACCTTTATCGGAGCAAAGATCGGCTACGTATTCGAGATCTGGGACGACATCTGGGTCGTGACGGACTCCGTTTCTGATACGCTCCTTCATCTGTGGCTGTATCGCGAAGGCATGGGCGTGAAAGTTCCCGGCGCCGTCGGATTATGGGAGACGCTCTTCTCTCGCGGTGGTCTTGTCTTTTATGGCGGCCTTCTTGCATCGGTGATCTTCATCTACGTTTATCTGCGCATGCGCCGTCTCGATGTGCTGCGCTACGCCGACGTCTTTTTTATGATGCTGGCTCTCGGCTACGGTATCGGTCGCATGGGCTGCCTTGTAAGCGGCGACGGTTGCTATGGATATGCCTCTTCGGTGAACATCCCTCTGCTAACGATGGTTTATGGATCGGCATCGGCGATGCCTTCGGCCGGCGTGCGCGTATGGAACACTCCGCTGATCGAAGCTATTCTGAGCTGGGCGCTTTTCGCGTGGATGATGCTTGTCGGTCGATTCAGGGATTACAGACCGGGCTTTTTTGTGGCGCTCTTTCTTATCTGGGACGGCCTTTCGCGATTTGCCGTAGAGTTTCTACGCATCAACGATGCGGCCATTCCCGTGCTTCCGCATCCGCAGATAGCAGGCACGGCCCTTCTGCATCATAATGACTGGCCGTCCAATCCCGAGGCCTATTACTTTGAGAACTGGCACTGGTACGGCTTCACGCAGAGTCAGATCGTCGGTTTCGTACTCTTCCTGTCGGGCCTGTTATGGATGCTTTACGGACGGCTTTATAAATCCAGAAATATAGAAGCAAGGAACCTCACGTGAACACGCAAACGCTGAACGATATACAGTTAACCGGACTGGACGATATGCTCGATCGTATCGTCGCCGACACGAATCTCCATACCTCCTGGATCAATACGCTCAGTTTTCTTGAACACTGCGGAGCGCGAAAGATCCACCGCACCGACTTCGGCTCTCATCTCGATGAAACCATCCTATCGCATGCGGCCGAAGAGGCGCGGCATGCGCTCTTTTACAAGAAAATGGTGCGCAAGATCGATCCTTCGGCGCCGACGGATTTTGATTTCAGTCGCATGCTCTGCGGTTATTCGGGCTTTCGCTATTTTCAATCGCTGGATTCGGGTATCGAGCGACGTGTGCATGGAGATCCGGAGCTAAAAGGCAAAGATCGATCGACGCGCAATCTGCTCTGTTATCTTTATGTAACGACGCTTGTCGAAGAACGGGCTATGTCGGTTTTTCCCGCCTATAACGAAGCTCTCATTCGCGCCGGGCTGCCGCTGCGGCTTGACGGGATCATTCGCGAAGAAGAGGGACATCTGGACGAGATGCAACAGATGCTGCCTCTGCATGATGGGCGATGGATAGAGCGTCTTGACTCGATGCGCCGTTTCGAGCGTGAGATCTTTGCGCGCTTCGCTCTGGCCTTGCAACGTCGTGTTTTCTCGGCCTAACGCTCCTGATATGGCGGCAACGGCTCATCAAGGGGAGCGAACATGTCGTCGGTGTCGTTGAAAAGCGGTTTTTCGTTCCAGTGCGGGTTGAGAACAGGCTTCTCAAGCGGATCAGCGGGAAACTTATCATCGTAGATGCGGGAAACGTCTTCGAGCATCTTTTCTTTCACGGGTCTCGGCCGTCCGTGTTCGTCAAGGAAAGCCGCCGTCGTATCCAGTTTCGCCTCGATGCGCACCAGATTACGATCGATGATCCTTTCGAAGTCGAGCTTGCCGTTCACAATCTCGAAGCGATGCGTTTCGATGGTCGGCAGATCAAGCTCGAAAGGATACGCATGCGCAAGCCCGGCGTATTTCTTCGCTTCTTGCCAGTATTTCTGCGCCTCGGTGTAATAGGTGCGGGCGATCAAGAACGATACCTCAAGATCATCGGCGACGTCGAGATCGTGAAAATAGAGAACACGTTTATCGTAGAGCGATCCCAGGCGCAAATACATGCGCATGATCAAAAGATTCGTCTCCATAAACATGAGCAGGCGATATTTATGAAACTGCTCTTCGGTTTCGATCTTGCAGAGCGATCCGCGCGGATGCCGGAATTTGCTGCCTAACGAGGCGTAAAGGAAGAAGATACTCTCTTTAACGTCGGATGGTCTGTAAGCGGGCGGCAGGCCGTAAAGCGAGTAGAAATCCTCGAAGAAGACGGGAACATACTTCTTCTGCTTGAAGGGAATCCAGTCCGAGAACTTTACCCATTGGCCGGTACGGTCGTAGTAGTAATTCAGTCGCAGCTCGCCCTTCGGTTGCTGCGGATAATAGGGATCAGGCAGATGGCGTGCGACCGGCGCAGCAAACGTCGCCAGGACGGGCGTGCAGAGAAGCAGAAGTGCAAGCGTAGAAACGGAGAGGCGCATCCCCCTTTATCATCGACAGAAAAACCGTGAGGCAAAACGAAATTCGCAGCCAGAGCTGTCAGGCAGGACTGCGATCCGGCGCGGAAAAAGTGACCTTAACCGATTCGGGAAAACCGATCAGTCGAGACGGTCCACGATCTGAACGAATTCATCCATGCCGACGATCTCGACGACCTTACGCAGATGGCGCGTCAGGCCGGCAAACAGGATCTTTTTTCCCTCGAAGCGCGAGCGAGAAATCAGGTTGAGCAGAATGGAAATGCCGCCGGAATTGATGTACTTCACCTCAGAAAAATCAAAAACGACCTGCTCGGGAGAGGCCTGGATCAGGCTTTCAAAGGCCGCCGTCAGCCGGCTTTCTCCCTCTGCCGTCAGCTCGCCTGCCAGGCGCAGAACGGGACGCTGCGCTATGTTTTGAATTTCTACAGAGAAGAGATCTGTCATGCCTTTCCTCACCGAATCGAAACGGCGACTGCATGCACATATTCGACGGCCTGCCTCGATTTACAAGTGAAATCTTTCGGTTGCCCGATAGCTTGCGTTCGCGAGAACGGGGCGTGACGTCATCTGAGACATTCCGCCGTTTTGCCGAACTCTACCAGCCTTTCTTTCCTCCGCTTTTGCGAGACGTATTTTCTGAGCCGGACCGTCAGGCCTTCCTTGCAGAGCGCTTCGAAGCCGTCCGCCAGCTCAAAAGAAGGCATATCAGGCTCGAAAAAGATCCCGTTCTGTGGAACGGAGATTTTCTCGAAATTGCCCTGCCCGATCTGCCGTTTCTCGTGGACATGGTCCTCAACCTGCTGGGCTCATATGAAATGCGAACACGATTTCGCATTACGGCCCTCTTCTCTGTGCAGAGAGACGAGGCCGGCAACCTGCTCTCCGTTGATAAAACTCAGAAGACTGAGAAAGCGGGTCTGCACCTCGAATCCTGGACATACTTTTCTCTTGAAAGCTATGATGAGTCTGTCCGGGATTCATTTTTACGTTCCCTTGAACATAATCTAAACGACCTCGAACGCATGGTCGAGGATTTTCCCGAGCAACTTGCTTCACTGGCCGAGGTGCAGGGTGATGATTTTTTTCAGACCGATCGACATTGGCTGATCGAACACTTTGTTCTGATGGGAACGGCCAGGGTAACCACTCAGGGCCGCTCCGTCGGTCTTGCACACTGCCTCGGCATCCTTCGCAATACGGAATTTGCAGATCGGCTGACAGACTGGATGAACCGCTTTTTTGTCGATCAACCTCACCGAGGCCATTGGCAGCTGCGTGGCCTGCATATCTATGAAACCGATCTACCGAGCGAAGTGAAGCGCCGCAAGCCTCTGCACGTTGCGTTATTCACTTCGGATTCTGAAATCAGGCTGCTGATCGGCAGCTTCGCTTCAAAAGGGGAGCTGAGCCCGCGGTTCACCATCCCGCCGCTTCATCGCAAGATCGACGCCGTAGCGGCGGCCCTCGATATTCCTCTTGGTTCGCACAGCTGGCGCGAACTGTACAGGTTAACGCAGCTTGTTCCGCTGGGCTTTCTTTTTACAAGGTCTATCGCCTTCTGGAAGGCCTGGTTCGGCTTCTTACTCGACCGTCAGCATATCGACGAAGGGGCTCATCTCTTTCTGCTCGACGAAGAATACGGCGGATGCTGGCTTGTGCGCACTGTTTTTGACGGCGAAGAGATCGCCCTCGCTCTGCGTACATTTTTTCACCGACACAATATCGTCGTCCGCACGGAGCTGCACCGACATAATGAAGGCATCGAATACGAGTTCCTGTGGCTGCAATCTGAGGCAGGCGCAGCCGCTATCCGAGAATTACTCGTTGCAAACGAAGGCTCCTTGCTTCGATCGTATCGAGACCGATTATTATCTCTAATCGCAGATCGCATCACGGGAGCGCAGGCGATTCGTGAACGATCGGCGATGGCGCTGCATGCGCTGAACGAAGACATCAGGCAGCATCTGACGCCCGGGCAATTTCTTGATGGCCTTCTGCATATCGAGAAACAGAGCGATGCCTTCTCGGTGCAGTATGAGTCTCACCCGGCCCCGGCATTTCACGTATTCAGCAAGCATGCCGCTCTATTAAGCGAGATGACGCCGGCCTTTGATAGCTGCGGCCTCTCCGTCGAACATGCTATCAAGCTGGATATGTTCTGCAATGGGCAGACTCACTATCGCCATCTTTTCTTCATCAGCGACGCTCTGCCTGAATCCGAGGCGGCCACGTTATGCGAAGTTCTCTCAGGTATATTGAACGGCAGGACGTCGGTGGAGCTGTTGAACCGCCTTTCGCGCAGATCGGATTTCACTCTTCGCCGCCTGCGTATGTTGAAGGCGCTGCTTGCATGCCTGTATCAGATGGATCGTTCGGTGTCACGCCTGTTTCTCATGCAGATGATGCTCGCACACGCTGGCTTCGCCCTTGCCCTATTAGAGTATGCAGAGGCGACCTTCGCTCATGACGACGCCGAGCAGCGACATCGAGCGCAGCGTATTCATACCGAATCGCTCGATGCGCAGATAGCCCTTCTACGCACCCTGCCCGAGCGCATGGCCGGCCTGCGACTCAAGGAGCTTCTGTTCGCCGTCGTTCGAACGAACTTCCTTCTCGATGAAAACGAGATCAACCTCAAGATAGAGAGTCGTCGGCTCAGCTTTGTTCAGGACCCGAAGCCACTGTTCGAGATATTCGTCTATGCCGTCGATTTCGAAGGCGTGCATCTTCGCTTCGGACCCGTATCAAGGGGAGGAATCCGCTGGTCGGACCGGATCGACGATTTTCGCGTCGAAATTCTCGGCCTTGTGCATACGCAGCGCGTCAAGAATACGATGATCGTACCCGAGGGCAGCAAGGGAGGGTTTGTACTCAAGCAGACGGGAATGAATCCGGCGGCGGGTAAGGCGGCCTATCGCCGTTTTATGGCCGCACTGCTGCGGATGACGGATAACCTATCCAGCAACGCAGAGGCCCCCGGTCGCCAGATCAGGCCGGAGGGGCTTGTATGCCTCGACGGATTTGATCCCTATCTTGTCGTCGCCGCCGACCGGGGCACGGCACGGTTCAGCGATACGGCAAACGAGGTTTCGGCGGAGCACCGGTTCTGGATCGGCGACGCCTTCGCCTCGGGCGGCAGTAACGGCTACGATCATAAAAAGCAGGGCATCACCGCAAAAGGCGCCTGGCAGTCCGTGAAATCTCATTTCGCTTCGATGAATATCGATCCCGAATCGGACGTTATCCGCTGCGTCGGCATCGGCGACATGAGCGGCGACGTATTCGGAAACGGCATGCTGCTTTCGCGCACGATCAAGCTGATCGCCGCCTTCAATCACCGGTTTATCTTTATCGATCCCGACCCCGATCCGGCCCGGTCATTCGAAGAACGCAAGCGTCTTTTTGAGGCCGGCCTCGACTGGGATGCGTATGCAAAAGAGCTGATCTCTGCGGGCGGAGCGGTCTACGAACGAGACCGCGCCGATCTGACGCTTTCGCCAGAGGCGCGCAGAGCGCTCGGAATGCAAAACCGCAACGCGATCAGCAACGGGAGCAAGAGCGGACCCGGAAACGATCCCGATTCCGTTAGTGGAGACGAACTGGTGCGGGCCATCCTCTGCGCCGACGTCGATCTGCTCTGGAACGGCGGAATCGGCACCTATGTGAAGGCCAGAAGTGAAAGGAACGAAGAGATCGGCGATCCGGCTAACGATGCCGTGCGCGTCGATGGCGGCAGTTTACGTGCCCGCGTCGTCGGTGAAGGCGGCAATCTTGGCTTCAGCATGCAGGGCCGGTATGAGGCCGCCGCTGCCGGAGTTCTGTTAAACACAGATGCGGTCGATAACTCCGGCGGCGTCGACATGTCAGATCACGAAGTAAATCTGAAAATTCTGCTGGAAGACATGCTTTCGCGCAAACTCATAGCGTCGCGTGAAAGACGTAATGAGATGATTCGCGAGCTTGAGCCGCTTATGATCGATCAGGTGCTTGCAAATAACAGAGCGATTAATCGGTGTATTCGCATGGAAGAGCGCCGGCTTTCAGAGAATGGCGCCATGCTTCCTCTTCTGATACAGGAACTGCTTGAGAATGACGCCTGTGAAAGCGACGAGCTGCCGCCCGATATGCAGAGGCTCACGTCGCCTCTGGTCGGCAATCTTGTCGGATGGAGCAAGCTATATTACCGTGCCCGTATCGACCTGCGTTTCGAGGATTATCCGGAGTTTGTCGAGCGTCGCTTTAAAGGCATGCCGCTCGGCGATGAGACCTTGCGTGACTGTGTGCAGCGTCATCCGCTGCGCGATGCCATAGCAAAAACCGAGGTCATCAATCATATCGTGCACCATGCGGGGCCGACCTTTCTCTTTCGTCTTCATCATCAACTGGGCCTTTCGTACGAAGCGGCCGTCGCCCACCGCCTTCGTCTGGAACGCTGGATCGAAGCCGACCGCCTGCGCATCGATGCGGAAAAAAGTGGATTCGATCGCCTGCTTGAACTGGAGACGATGATGGAGCGCGCCTTTTTCGTTGTGCCCTCACAGCTTCCCTTCGACCAATCGCCACTGCCGGCCGACATTCTACAATTATCAGACTACGAGAGAATGCTGGATCGCATCCGTCTGTTTCTTTACAGGGCGCCAGAGGGGCTGCATCGGCTACAGGAACTGCATCTTGATGAACTGGAGAATTCTATACGCCTGCTTCCGGCTTTAGATCGCGCCGAGATGCGATTTCAAGGAAGGCTGCTGTTACAGCTGGAGCAGATTCGATCCGTCGCCGTGCATGAGCGCGTCGATGCCCGACGGCTGCGCAAGCTGATGAAAAGCGTGAAAGAGGCGCGGCGTATCATTAAAGAAAGACCGGCGCCCATTGCCCTGTATGAGCTCTTTCGCGAGATCCTTGAAGAGCAACAGGCCTTTACGGGGCCTTAGAGCCGGTCCCAAAACCGGCTCTTCAAGGTCAGGACGACCTTGCGTCTCAAAACCCATGGAGGGGTTTTGAGACGTGTTCTATAGGACATCAAAGAAATCAGCAGACTTGAAGAAAGGCCCGTATTCAAGCAGCAGACAGATCTCAACGTTGCCTTTGCGTCCGGCAAGGGCGGAGTCGGCATCGGCACGGACGGTATAACCGAGCTCCGTGGCGCGAGCGATCATCTGCTCGCGAATCTGGAGGCGTAGCGCTTCGTCTCGTAGAATCCCTTTCTCAGTTTGCGCCGAGGCCTCAAACTGCGGCTTCAAGAGAAAGATGCCGCTGAACGAGATACCGCTCTGATCGGCGAATCGGGCGACGGCCTCAAGTACGCTGCCAAGCGATAAAAACGATATGTCGCAGGAGAAGAACCATGGCTGCTCGGCCAGATCGGCCGGATCAAACCACGAGGCGTCGATGGACTTCACGTTATGACGGTCAAGCACCGTTACCCGTTCGTTTCTCTGTATCGTATGATCAAGAAGGCCTCGCGCAACATCGACGGCATAGACGCGCCTTGCTCCGTGGTCGAGAAGCACGCGCGTGAATCCGCCATGTGCGGCGCCAAGATCGACGCAAATGTGGCCAGCGATGCGCTTTTCGAGAGCGAACGCTTTAAACGACTCTATCGCCCCGAGAAGCTTGGCCGCCGAACGGGCCGGGAATTCCCGCGGCCTTTCTTTCAGGATGATTTCGTTGCGATCGCTGATCTGGCGGCCGGGTTTCGTTTCGGGGCGACCGTCGACGAGAACCTTGCCCGTCATGATAAGCGTAACGACGGCCGGAAGATCGATCTGTTCGCGTTCCGACAGGTATTCGTCAAGACGGAACTTCATCGGTCAATGATCGCGGTTAAGAATATAGCTTATCAGGTTAACGAGAGCATCGCGCGCTGCTTGCGAAACGGGAAGGCTCGCGGCTTCGCCGGAGGTCTGTTCGGCAAGCGAATGGGCGAGTGCCTGACTGCGATCCAATCCGATGAGCGACGGAAAGGTTAACTTTCCCGTACGCTCGTCTTTGCCCGCCGTCTTGCCGAGTCGGTCGGTATCGCCGGTAACGTCGAGGATGTCGTCGGTTATCTGAAAGAGAAGGCCGAGGCCGACTCCGAATGCGGAGAAGGCATGGGACTCTTTCTGGTTGCATATCCCTCCCAGCTCGCATGAAGCCCGGATCAGGGCGCCGGTCTTTTGCATATGAATGGCCAGGAGCTGTCGTCCGGCTTCCAGAGAAGAGACCGGCTCGAAAAGATCGAGCATCGCCTTCTGGAAGTCTGAAGTAATCAAGCGGGCTTTGCCGAACTCTGGCGGAACGGATCGTGGTCCGTCGAAATGCGGCTGACCGTAACTCATGCTTCCTTCGCCGGCGGGAAAGTTAGCCTTCTCGCGGCTGAGATCAAGGGCCTGGCCGGCTGCCATACCGGCATGACCGGCGGCATCGGCGAGGATGCGCAATTTCGCGGCGATGTCTCCGCCGGCGTCGGCAAGAAGACGAAAGGCGAATGTATTCAGAGTATCGCCGGCAAGCACGGCCGCCCATTCCGGATAACGCCGGTGGCAGGACGGCATGCCGCGACGCATATCGTCGTCGTCCATCGCAGGCAGATCGTCATGGATCAATGAATAGGTATGAATGCATTCGACGGCGGCGGCGGTGATAAGAGCCTCGCGGCCTTTTGGCGTTACGTCAGGATGTGCCGTCTCGGTCTGATCGGCGCAGAGCAGTACAAGGGCCGGTCGCACCCGCTTACCGCCCGCCTTCAGCGAATAGAGCGACGGAGCGGCAAGCTCGGGAACCGATTCCCGATTCAGAATATCTGAAACATAACTCAGGAAGAACGTCTCAAACGCCTTCCCGAGTTCGATAAACAGGGATTGCTCCCTGGGAGGAAGACCGGCCTTTCCCGTCATCCTACCAGTTCGCGCTCGCTGAAGAAGAAGGCGATCTCAATCTTAGCGTTTTCGACGGAATCAGAGCCGTGAACGGCGTTGGCCTCTTTGCTTTTCGCATACAGCTTGCGAATCGTATTCGGAGCGGCCTGAGCCGGATCGGTAGCGCCGATCAGATCGCGCCATTTTTGAACGGCGCCGGCCGCTTCAAGTGCGGCGACGATAACAGGGCCAGAGCTCATGTATTTGCACAGGTCGCCGTAGAACGGACGCTCTTTATGAACGGCGTAGAAACGGCCGGCATCGTCGGCGCTCATCTGGATGAGTTTCAGGCCAAGGACGCGAAAGCCTTCGGCTTCGATCCGCGCAAGGATGTTGCCCGCATTCTTCGATTCAAGGGCATCGGGTTTCAGGATTATGAACGTTCTTTCCATGTAACTGCTTAACAATTCCTCGAAGCTCTGCGGTCAATGGAAAAACGGATGCAGGAGCTGCCTGAGCAAAACAGGCTCGTGAAACTGCGCAAAATGCGGCTCCAGCTCGGGAAAGGCGCCGGCAGCAACGGCCCAGCGCAGGATGCCGTAGACAAGCAGGCCGCTCGCGCCGAGGCCGATCCCTGCTGCGAACAGCTTCTTATTCTCATTATACAGACGGGCAGCCGGACGCACAAAGATTGTGGCGACAAAGAAGAGCAGAACGGGAAGCAGAGCAAACGAAACGGGATGATAGACGGCCGCTTTAATCAGATCGCCGGTCACGATGTGATGGATCGCTCTTGTCATACCACATCCAGGACAGGGATGGCCGGTTGTATTGTAGAAAGGACACAGACTGAAGCCTCCGGGCGCCGGAAGAAGAGATATAAGAAGATACCCCGTAGAAAGGATCTGCAGATCGAGCAGCTTCATCGTACGTTCCGGCATATCTTAAAGTTTTCGAACAAAATCGGGCAGAGTTCTTGACGGAATTGCACGCTTCGCTGAGCGTCGAAGGCATGAATCGGAAATGGATAGTAGTTGCGAATCGGGCCGAAGCAAGGGTTTTCGTTCCGAATGGAAAAGGAAGGCCGTTTCAACTCGTTCACAGGATGGATCATCCAGAAGGGCGTTTGAAGGGCAAGGATTTCTACGCCGACGCAGAGGGGATTTCTTACGATAGCGCAGGCACGGGACGTCATAAGATGGAGCGCGATACCGACCCCACCGTCGTCGAGAATAAACGCTTCGCAGCGGAAATCTGCCAGTATCTGCAGCAGAATTGTTCGGGGCGAGCAGGTGAAGCGATCTATATCTGCGCCGGCCCACGGTTTACAGGCTACATGAAAGAAAAGCTTAACGGTGCATCGGGAGGAATGAACATCATCTGGATTCAGAAGAATCTGAAAGGCATCCCTGATACGGAGATTCATGAGCATCTGAAGGAGGAGCTTCCCTTTTAATCACGCTCCCGAGTAGATCGAACTAAAGAGCGGAGTCATCGGCCGGAACGATCCGGCCGAGCTCAGCGCATTCAGGCGTTGTGTTTTTTTTTCTTGATTCTGTCGGAACTCATATCAGAATGATAGAATCCTGCTGGAATGACGGGATGGGAGTTTTCGATGCTGCGCCACTTATTCACACTGCTATTCACTATCAGCCTGTTAACGGGCTCCTGTGCCATTATTCGCACGTCTACTTACGCACCAAAGCAGACGATCGACCATACGATCGAGCTAAATCCCGCACCGACGCTGATCGTTATAACTCTTCTCAGTCGCCCCTGTGCCGACGGCCTGGAACCGCCCCCTGCTCCCGAAATCACCGACGATAACGGCGCAGACACCGTTCAAGCTCCGATGAACAGATATGGAAACCAGCGAAATCGTCGTAACTCGATTACCTGCGACGAGTACGCCGCAACCGATTGGTATCCAATCGATGTCCTGTTAGAGGATACGCACAGCCGAACGATGATAGGCGATCAGAGCAAGTTGAAAGAGATCGTCGCATTGCATCGTTATGCACAAATGAATTTTGACAGCAATATGAGAAAGAACGTGCAACTTCTCAGGGTTAGCTCCATATCCGAGTACGAGCACCTCAAGCGCACGCGTTCGTTCCTCGAATACCAGATTTCGGATTTCAAGAATGTTCCGCACTGGTCGTCGGTCGTATCGCTGCTGACTCTGTTTGTCTTTCCGGGATATGCCAACAAGCAGTATGAATTAAACGTCATCGCTCATAAACCCGGTTCCGAGCCGAAGAAAACACGCATTACACAGCCCGAATACGAGATGTATTTTTCGTGGCTCTTTTTTCTCTGGGGACCGATCGCTCTCGGTGAACCCGAAGAGCATTTCATGCGTTATACGATCCTGTCGCCGGCATCTGAGTTGCAGCAATCATTACGGCGTTAGGCAGAATACTTCTTCGCCGGCAACAGGCAAATTCTGAAGGCCTTCATCGAATCAGAGCCGGTCCCGGAACCGGCTCTTCAAGGTCAGGAGGAACTTGCGCCGCGAAATTTTCGTCTTCTTAATCTTTCGTCAGCGCTTGCACAAGCTCTGAATTTCCGTATTCCTGTGCAAGGCGGGCATACGTTTGCGGTATACGCAGAATCATCTCTCGCTCGGCGTCGCTGATCGGCCGGATCACCTTCGCCGGTGATCCCATCGCAAGCATGCCGTCGGGAATGCTCTTGCCGGGCGGCAGAAGGCTACCTGCGGCCAGCATGGCAAATTCGCCGATCTCGCAATCATCCATCACCGTTGAACCGATGCCCAGGAAGGCATGGTTCTTCAGCCGTGCTCCGTGCACGGTAACCCGGTGACCGAGCGTGCAGTCGTCCCCGATGATGGTCGGGTATTTACCGCCCGTCACATGAACGATGGAGAGGTCCTGGATATTCGTCCGCTCGCCGATTGTGATCTCGTCTACATCGCCGCGAATCAGACATCCGAACCAGATGCCCGAACCGGCGCCGATCTTCACGCGGCCGATCACATCGGCGGACTGTGCGATAAAGACATCGGGGGCAATATCGGGAAGGCGATCATGAAAGCGATAGATCATAGGGTTAGAGCGTTCCAATAGACAGTGCTGTCAACGCATTTGAGCCACCGCATTAGTCGGATAAATCAAGAAGAATAAACCGCGGAGGGCTCAGAGAACGCGGAGAAAAACAAAGAGGAGAAAGCATTGGGGGGGCTATTCAGGTGGAACTTATCAGCCTGTGGAGTCCCACGCCCTGCGACGGGAGTCTGCAGATCCATCGAAGAATTTGTTGACCGCGAAAAGCGCGAAAGACGCGAAAAGAAAACCAGAAGGAACCGCGGAGGGCTCTGAGGACGCGGAGGGTGAGCGGAGAAAGCGTTGAGGGGGCTGTTCATGTGGAACTAATCTTCCTCTTGAGTTCCACTCTCTGCAACAGAAGTTTAAACCTCAATGAAAGAAATTGTTGACCGCGAAAATCGCGAAAGACGCGATAGGAAAACCGAACGTGCAAGAGTTCTGCCTCTCTTCCCTGATTTTCTCCGCGCCCTCTGAGGCCTCTGAGGTTAGTTTGTTCTCTGTAGCCTCAGGCCGGTTACTTCTTTTGCAGAGAATCAAGGAAGCTTGTTTCGGCCTGGCCCAGGATGCGTTTTGGAATCGGCACAAGATGACCCGGTCCGAATACAAGCACCTTCGCGCCCGAAAGATTGAGCACCCGACGCAGATCCGATCGCTGATGCTCGACGACCTTGCTTACCGTTTCAATCGTTATCTTATCGGATGAAACGTTGATATGCATCTCTTCGCTGAGCGCCGGCGTATTCTGATACGTGCGCATCGCTCCCTGCCAGACCGACATGGGCAGGACGAAGAGCACGAAGATCGGCAGGATGGCCAGCGGTAGAATCTGATTGATATCGTTGAGCGGTACGTTGATGACGATGTAGCCGACATAGATGGGAACAAAAAGCAAGACCAGCAATGTTAACGGCTTGCGGTAGTACATCTGCAGCGTGAGTTTTGCGAATTCCTTATCGGTCAGTCTGAAGCGGAAGGACATGAACCTCTTTCAGACCTGCGCCGTCCGTGTCGACGAAAAGATCGGCGAAAAATGCTTTTCTGGATCGCCCATCTATGATACGATCCGTGCATGGAAATGATGGGAAGCTGGTCTGCTGTCTTTTCGTTAATTGCGCTTTTACTCGTTCTCCTGGCCGGCTCGCTTCTACCGCGCATCAACGCAGGCATCCTGGCCATTGCCGCCGCTTATCTTGTCGGCTTTCTCACGGGAACCGTCGATCCTGCCGGGATTGCGAAGGGATTTCCCGATAACCTGTTTCTGATGCTGGTCGGCATCACGCTGCTCTTCGCCATTGCCGATAAAAACGGCACACTCGAACGTATCACCGCCCTCTTCCTGCGCCTCGCTCGGGGACGGGCCGCTCTGCTGCCCATCATCTATTTCTTTCTTGCCGTGCTTCTCTCTGCCATCGGTCCGGGTAATATCGCCGCAGCCGCTCTGCTTGCACCGTCGGGCATGGCGCTCGCCGTACGTGCCGGCGTTTCACCGCTGCTCATGGCCATCCTGATCTGCACGGGCGCCAACGCCGGCGCCTTCTCGCCCGTCGCGCCAACCGGCATCATCAGCACGGGCCTTCTACAGAAGATCGGTATTGCCGATCCGCTGATACCGTTGCGCATCTTCGGGGCGACGGCCGGCCTGCAGTCGATTACCGCTCTTGGCGCCGTCTTGCTTTTTTCGGATTGGAGCACGCTCAAGCATCCGGTTCCAAAAACTGCCACGAGCAGTCACCCCATCAATCGGCCGCAGTGGTTAACGATTTTCGCCATCATTACATTGATCGTGCTTGTTCTCGTATTTCAGCTTGCCGTCGGTCCGGTCGCCTTCGTGCTTGTAGCCCTTCTGTGGTTGCTTGGCGCCGATCGTCATCGCGCATCTCTGAAAGATCTACCGTGGGATGCGATCTTCCTTCTTACCGGCATTGCGATTCTGATCTCGGTACTGGAGGCAAGCGGCGGCCTGACGTTGCTTGTCGGATTGATCGCCGATATCTCAGGCCCCCATACGATCAATGCCGTCCTGGCCCTTCTCACGGGCATCGCCTCGGCCTTCAGCTCTTCAAGCGGCGTGATCATGCCGGCCTTCGTGCCGATGATTCCCGAGATTATGAATCAGACGGGTGCGAGCGATCCGGTCGATCTGGCCGTTGCCATCTGCGCCGGATCACACATGGTCGATGTCAGTCCGCTTTCCACGCTGGGAGCGCTGTGCATCGCTTCGGCTCCGGTCGGCGCCGAAGCACGCTCCGTCCTTTTTCGCAAGCTGTTGCTCTGGGGCCTTTCGATGGCGCTTGTCGGAGCGGCTCTTGCCTTCCTTTTTCTCGATCGACCGTTTTGATGGCCGCATTAGAGTTGTTACGACGCCCCCTGTAAAAAAAGAGAAAGGGGGTGAAGTGAGGGATTCATGATTCTGATGCCATTATCTTCCCAGGACTTTGACCCGACTGAGGCGGCGATTCCCGCTCGGCTATTAAGGCATGCCGGATTTCAGATCTGCTTTGCCACCGCCGACGGCAGGCCTGCTCTGCCCGATTCTCGCATGCTTGACGGAAAAGGGTTAGGCATCTGGAGGCCCGTTCTTGTCGCGCGCAAGGATGCCGCGCTTGCCTGCAAAGAGATGATGGAGCTTTCGGAGTATCGCAACCCGAGGCTTTATTCCGATTTGCGGGCCGATGACTTCGATGGTCTGATCCTGCATGGCGGACATGCGCCCGGTATGCGACCCTATCTCGAATCCGCAGTGCTGCAACGCCTTGTAGTCGATTTCATGAAACAGAATAAGCCCGTCGGAGCCATCTGTCACGGTGTGCTGCTTCTTGCCCGTTCAAGAGATGAATCGGGCATCTCGGTCGTCAGGCAGCGGCGCTTGACCTGCCTGCTTCGTAAACAGGAGAGGGCGGCGTATTATATGACGGGCCTCTGGTTGGGTAACTACTATCGCACCTATCCTGAAACGACGACGCAGGATGAGGTGATGTCCTTTCTTGCATCATCGGATCAGTTTCAGGAAGGGCCGACAGCCCTTGCCCGGGACAGCGAAAGACATCTGAATCGGGGATTCTGCGTGCGTGACGGAAACCTGGTTACGGCGCGCTGGCCCGGCGACGTCTATAGTTTCACTCATGCCTTTCTGGATCTGCTGCGACGTTAGCCGCGATCAGACGAGCCAGGGCATGATAGGCTTCTATGGCAATCTCTTCGGGTCGTTTCTCGGCATCGATACCGGCAGACGGCGCCAGATCTTCGACGGTTTCAACGGGAAGCAGCGCCTCCCCCACCCGCCAGGAATTACGGATCTTCTTGCGTTTGCTGCGATAGCTCATGCGAAGTAGCTTTTCAAGAATTGCGGCCGGTGCGCGCTCTTCGTATAACTGCACCGTGAAAAACGAAGACTCCACCGAGGGCACGGGAAAAAAACAGGAGGCGGGCACGCGCTCAAGCAGTTTCACCTCGCCGAAGTTACGCAGAAAAACCGTAAACGAGCTCTCGGCCGTCTTCGCACAGGCACGCTTCGCAAACTCCGTCTGTACCAGAAAGAAAAGATGCTGCACGCCGGGCACGCCCAGGCTTTCAAGAATCAGCTCGGTCGTTATATAGTAGGGAAGATTGCCGCAGAGCACCGGCGCTGTTAACCCCGCAAGCGTGCGACGCGCATCGCCTTCGATCAGCGTGAAGTTCGCCTGCCCCTCGAACTGTCGCCGCAGAAGCGTCGCAAGCATGGGGTCGAGCTCAAGCGCCGTTACGGGAGCATACTCGATCAGGCGATGGGTCAGCGCTCCGAGCCCCGGCCCGATCTCAATCAGCGAAGGCTCGCTGCATGTCTGAAGCGCTTCCTGAACCGGACGAACCAATCGATCGATCGTATTCGGATCAATCAAAAAGTTCTGCCCCATCGACTTGCGAATCGCTCCGCCCAGCTCGCGAAGATCGGACTGGATTCGATCCCTGCTATAATAAGGATACACGACGGCAGAATCCGGAGCAGGCGATGTCGCTCAATCAAATAACGTCCGATGTAAGGCCTCGCCCCTGCGCTCATTGGACGGCCCGCTCACCATGCTACCTCAGTTTGCTGGTTGGCTGCCTGCGTTGACTGGCCCTAACTTCATCCGTCCATCACTCGCTGAATTGCACGCAAGACGAGAAATCCCATCGGCCCGGTGAGAGAGAAAAAAAGCAGCACAGCCGTCAACGCCGTCAGCTTCGAGATGCGTTCTCGCTTATAGAGCACAAGCACGCAAACGGTTCCTACTAACAGAACAAAGCTGATCACTGCAACGGGCACAATATCTTCGAAACGCACGAAGAATTCGGGCATATTAAAACGATTCATCACAAGAAGCATCAGATCAAATCCGTTCACTGTAACGAACCAGAGCAGACGATCGGGCCATGTATCGGCGACGAGAAATCCGCTAAAAACCGAAACGAACAGAAGCGGCAGAAGAATACCGGCCATGGGCACGATGACCATATTCGCAAACGGAGAAAGAAAGGCATATGAGCGAAAGAAAAGAAGTATCCAGGGCGTCACGGGAAGAGAGGCGGCAAAGCTGATCTGCCCCTGCTGTCTGAAGAAATGGGCGATCGCAGACGGAATACGTATGATAAAGGGCATGGGCCTTTTCTTAAGATTGGCCTTGAAAAGACCGTTGATCGGCTCAAAAAGAAAGAGGATACCTCCGACGGCCGAGAAAGAAAGCAGCGCCGAAAGGCTGATCATCGAATCGGGAAAGACAAGCGCGGTTAACAGCGCCGTATTGATCAGATGATCGATCGTCACGATACGTCGGTGAACGAAGCTGCGCAGAGCAAAGAGACTGACGAAACAGAAGGCGCGCACCAGCGAAACGGGAAAATCAAGCAGCCACACGTAGGCGGCGGCGACGACTAACGGAGGAGCCGTGGCCAGGCCGTGCTTCGGTCCGAACAGTTTCGAAAGCGGCCAGTAAAGTACGGCGTAAAGGATGCCCAGATGCAGGCCGCTTGCGGCAAAGAGATGCAGGATGCCGAGGCCGGCCGCCGTCGACTTTGTGTCGCGATCCATCCAGCCTGACTTGCCCGTAAGCATTCCAAGGGCGATGCCTTCGGCCTCTTTCGAAAAGCGGACCTTCTCCTGTAAAAAAGGATGCCCGTGTTCTTTCGTTACGAGCTCGATCAGAGCCGCCTTCCATTCTGCCTTTCGATCGACGACCTCGCACGACTTCGACTGTATAAGCCAGGGAGCAAGACGCATATACGACGAAGCGCCCTGATAACGCAGCGACGCAAGATAATCGCCTTCGAGCCGCTTCGGAAAGTACTTCGGCGTAAGCCTGACGGTTAACGTGCATCCGACACGGGGCATCTCGTCTTTGCGTGTCTGCACGGCGACGGGAAACGAAGCATGCGTCACGGGCTCGATATAATTCGCCGTGCGTACCTTCTTGCGGCGCCCCGGAATACGCACCCAGCGGCCCGTGAAATGCTCGATCGATGTCAGGCGCACGTCGGCCAGCACAAGCCCGGGACGAATCTCTTTTACGATCTTCATCTCGGCAGAAAGCGCCGAACGCTGCGGCGGATTCATCCAGACGTCGGGCGCCGGATCAGGCGCCTTCCACTCTCGAGTCGTAAAGGCAAGCAGCGCAAGAAAGAGCGGCAACAGAAACAGCACGGAGCGTCGCGGCGGCAGCCAGCGAACGGACGGCCAGAGATAAAGCGGCACCGTTATACACAGTAAAAGGAAGGCCGCCCAGAGAAAGACCGCAGACGGAGCGGCCGAGCGAGCGGCGATCGGATCGGCCCACCAGAGCAGAAGAAGCGTGAGAGCAAGCAAGACGGCTTTCAGGATACGGGTCGGACTCATACCCGTATGGGTGCGGAATTGCTCGATCTGTTAGCAAAAAATTATCGCATGTAGCGCAGTCCGGTCGCTTTTCGCACCTCATCGAGCAGAGGAGCGGCCACCGCCCTTGCCTTCTTCGCTCCGGCAGCGAGCATGTCGCGCACCGTATCGGGATCCTTCTCCAGAGCGGCGCGACGCTCACGAGCCTCACCGAAATGTTCGAGGATGGCCTTTAAGAGATCCATCTTAATATGTCCGTAGCCGGTGCCCGGCGTGCGAAAGCGATCGGCCAGGGCCTTGCGTCCGTCTTCGTCAAGAAAGAGAGAATAGATGTCATAGAGCGGGCCTTCGGGCTCTTTTACATCGTCCACGCCCTTTGAGTCGGTGACGATCGAACTCACGGCCTTCTTCAGATCCTTCTCGGTAGCAAAGAAATCGATGGTATTTTTATAACTCTTGCTCATCTTGCGCCCGTCAAGGCCGGGCACGACGGCCACGTCTTCGCTGATGTCGGCCTCGGGCATCGTGAGGATGTCGCCATAGACGTTATTGAAACGGCGGGCGATATCGCGCGTGAACTCAAGATGCTGCTTCTGGTCTTTACCGACCGGCACTTTCTCAGATCGAAAGGCCAGGATGTCGGCGGCCATGAGAATCGGATAAATAAAAAGTCCGCCCGAGGGGATGATGCCCTGCGCCACCTTATCTTTAAACGAATGCGCAAGCTCAAGCTGCGGCACGGTGATCTGCATCGAGAGAATCCAGGTAAGCTCGGTCACCTCGGGCACGTCGCTCTGCACCCAGAACGTCGACCGGTTCGGATCCATGCCCAGCGCCAGGAAGTCCAGCACGACGCCTTCGATGTTTCGCGCAAGATCCTCTCCCTTCTCCACCGTCGTCATCGCATGATAGCTTGCGACGAAGCAGAAAAGCTCGCTTGTCTCCTGGTATTCCAGCATCCGCTTCATCATAGAGAAGTAGTTACCGAGATGCGGACGGCCGCTGGGTTGAATGCCGGATAGGATGCGCATGGGAACAGAAATTGTCGGGCGCTCTCTCTGTCAGGCAAAAACTGCACGCGAGCAAACCATGAGAAAACCCCCGGTGCCAGCGTGCCCGGCCCGCTGGCTGATAGCGCCGGCAACATTCATTCCGTATTGACAGGAACGAGGCAATGCGCAATAAACAGCCATGCACGCATCACAGCGACGCAGATTTACTCCTGAAGAGTATCTGCTGGTAGAAAACCAGGCAGAATACAAAAGCGAGTACTATGACGGCGAGATCTATGCCATGGCCGGTGCAAGCTACAGGCATACCGAGATCGTCGGGAACCTCTTTGCCTTCTTCAGACAGGCTCTGAAGGGATCGGACTGCAAGCCGTTGATGCTTGATGTACGCGTCAAAAGCTGGCAGGCGTATACGTATCCTGATATCGTCATCGTCTGCGGACCACCGCAATTTGCAGACGAGTATGATACGCTGACGAATCCTACGCTCATAGTCGGAGTTCTTTCAGATTCCACAGAAAAGACCGACCGCACGATTAAGTTCGAGCGTTATAAGACCATTGAAAGCCTTCAGGAATATCTGCTCGTCGCTCAGAATGAACCGGGCTTCGAGCTTTTTCGACGAGCCGATGCAGGATGGATACAGACGGCCAGTAGCGACAGCGTTACCCTTGCTTCGTTGAATATCAAACTGGAGCGAGCGGCGACATACGAAGATATCAGTTTTTAGATTGGTGTTTCATATGAAGATAACGATCGATATTCCGAAACACATTCTCAGCGATGTTTTAAAATACACAGAACGGAAAACAGAAGAAGAGGCGATCTTAGCGGCTCTGGCGGACTATCTGCAACGAAAGCGAATGGCTAATCTGGCGAATCTGAAAGGTAGCCTGAAAACGGTTATTTCACTGGCCGAGCTACAAGAACTGCGCGGAAGTGCCAGCCCTTTGTAGGTAATTACAAAATCACACCAATCAGCGATGGATCTGCATCGATTCAGTGTATGCTCTTCGCGCATCGAAATCCAAAATGATGAATGGGCTGGTTCTTCGGAAAATGCGGACGCCTCGCTGCAGCCCGCGCGGCAATCGGCCCCCAGTACCATGAGCCGCCTTTAACAAGCTTCTCGTCAAAGCCCGGACAATGATCGGCGCCGGCGCATGGCCCCTGCGGATCTCTGCCCTGACAGGCCGCTCCACAGGCCTCAAGCGTCGCAGCAAACCAATCCGACACCCACTCCTGAGCGTTACCCGACATATCATAGAGGCCGTAACGATACGGTCCCTTGGAACCGACATCCCACGTGGCGCCCGTTTCGCGAAAGCTCTCGGGCGTTGCATGCCAGCCCGGCGCCTTATGGCCCTTGCATCCGCGGCCTGTGTCGTCTTTAATAATGGCATATTCACACGTAGCAGGCGCATTGCCCCAGGGATGCGTCTCGCCGTCCGGTCCGCGGGAGGCCGCCTCGAATTCGGCCTCGGTGGGTAACCGTTTGCCCTGCGCCTTGCAGTAGGCCTGCGCCTGATACCAGTTCACCTTCATCTGCGGCATCTTCGGCTCACGCAGATGCGGATAGTTCGTTAACTGACGCTCACACCGGCCGGCCGCGACGCAGGCCTGATACTGCTCCGTCGTAACCTCGTATTTATCAAGCAAAAAGGTCGAAAGCTCTACCGTATGCACGGCAAACGAAGAGAGATCCCAGTTCTCTTTCCTCCAGTCCGTCTCGTTACTGCCAAGAAGAAAGCGTCCGCCACGGATGCAGGCCATATCGGCCGGCACGTCAGAGGGGCAATCCCCGCCCGACGACGGACGCGACATGGCCGGAGCGCAGGAGCTCCAGAGTCCGACAAGAATGGAAAACAGGAAGAGCGGCGGGGTGGAACGGTAGAACATGCTGATATATCTTTTTGAGGGAAGCGAGGCTTGCAATGAGAATTGGAGAAATGGATTCTTTTCGTTTGACATTCTCGGCGGGTTCAGCCTTCATTAGACGTATGAGTGGCCGGTCGATAAAAAGCACCATCCTCGAAGAAATCAATGCCATTGAAAACGAAGAGACATTGGTTTTCATTCAGGATATCATTCTGAATATTACTGGAAATCAGAATGCGCCTCTGCCTGAGTCCGTTAAATCCGGCATTGCAAAAGGCATCAGCGAAATCGAAAGCGGAAAATTCTACTCCGAAGAAGAGGCTGATTCTAAGGTTGATCAATGGTTCAGAAGTTAATCTGGTCTGAAACAGCTTTAACTCAAAAGATCTCCACCTATGCTTACTGGACCGAAAGAAACGGCTCTAAGAAGTACGCTCAACAGATCGAAAAAGAAGTTCAAAATTGGTTGAACCTTCTCAAACGATTTCCGGATCTTGGAAGTGATACAGAATTTGTATCTGTAAAGTCCGTTACCATTAATAAATTCTTCAAGCTCTTCTACCGAACGAACAGCGACGTAGTTGAAATCCTGTATTTTTGGGATGTAAGAAGAGATCCGGACGATATACATATTCCGTAATTCCTCAGCAATTCCGTTGCACCCAGCCCCTCATTTCAGCCGATCGACTGCCAATAAATGAAGTTCCGGCTATACCATTGCCCCGGCAATACTTGAATAGCTCACAAAACCAAACAATTGTTGAATAATTGGTTGACGGATTTTCCTCTTTGCCTCACAAACGCTGCATCTGCCGGCCCGGCCGGGAGCGAACAGGTGTTCAAACGAAAACTCAAGAGGAAATCCAAGAGAAAAAAAGATGAAAACGATAGAAAGTATGATGAAAACTACAAGGAAGAAACGAATCTTCGGATGGCTGGCGCTTGCACTGCTGGCCTCCTGCCAGAGGGCGAGCGAGAGCGATAGCCAGGCCCTGCTCGGTCTGATCCAGTCATCTGCGGCCGATCAGGAGTCCGCCATCGGCGCCCACAGCCTGCAGTCGCTGAGCATGACGGATGGGGGAAATCAGTTCACCGTGCTCACATATAACGTTGCCGGATTGCTCGAGCCCTTCTCAAGCTCTAACCCATCCGAGAACACGCCGTATATAGGGCCGCTGCTCTCGCCGTTTGATGTCGTTCACGTGCAGGAGGACTTCAACTATCATGCAAGCCTGTATGCGACGGATGTGCATCCGTATCGCACAGCGACAAGCGGCGGCATGGGCATCGGCGACGGCATGAATACGCTTGCCTACTTCGACTTCACGGACTTTCAGCGCGTCGACTGGAATCAATGCAACGGAACGGACTGTCTGACGCCGAAGGGCTTCACGCTCTCCAGGCATACGGTCGCTCCGGGCGTATTCATCGACTTCTATAACGTGCACACGAATGCCGGATCTACCGATCCCGATCTCGCCGCACGGCGGGCGAATATCTCGCAGCTGGTCGCCTTTATCGAGGCGAACTCACAGGGCAACGCCGTCATCGTCATGGGCGATACGAATACGCGTTATACGCGAGCGGGCGACAACATCAGAGAGCTGATCGAGCACGGCTTTCAGGACGCCTGGATTCAGCTGATCCGCGGAGGCTCGTATCCCGTACAGGGCGCCGATGCGTTGACGGACTGCGAAGGCCACCGCACAAGCCCCGGCTGCGAGGTCGTCGATAAGATCCTGTTTCGCGGTAATTCGTATATCTCGCTACAGGCGACGAGTTTCTTAACCGAAGACGCCCGCTTCGTGCATCCCGTCACCGGTGTGCCGCTTTCGGATCATTATGCCCTGTCCACCGTATTCCGATATCAAATACTCAAGCCGCTTCAGTTCAGTGATGCGTTCGGTGGTCCGCATGGAACTGCCTTTAACGACGTCGATAACATCGCGCCGAATACGACCGTGCAGACGATCTCGCTTCGCGCCGGATCGCGCATCGACGCCGTATCGATTCAGTTAAACGACGGCACGACGCTGCAACACGGCGGCTCCGGCGGAACTGCGATGTCCCTGACGCTTAACGCAGGCGAATATGTTCAGAGCGCCAAGCTCTGCAGCGCACAGAAAAACGGCCATACTCGCATCTTCTATGCGAGATTCACGACATCGACCGGCCGCACGCTCACGGGCGGATCAACGACCGGAAGCTGCGTCGTTTACAGCGCCCCGTCTGGCTGGAGCATCGTCGGCTTTCACGGCCGCAGCGGATCCGAGGTCGATAAGCTGGGCATGATCTACGCTCCGGTGAACTGAGCCCGCTCGCAGGATGGGCGACGAGTCTGGTGATTGTCTGCGTCGATGCGAATTCGGCGCAGACAAGTCGACAATCAAGCGCTTAGCAAATGGCGTTTGCGTTTGATTGTCGTTTTTTTCCAGATAAGTTAGGGTCTATCAGATTCAGCCGAGTCCTGCATAATTTCTATTGACGGAAGGGAAGGACGCGGGCAGGAAGGAGAGCACATTTGATTCTCCGCAAACGTAGAAAAAAGGGCGAAGGGTCCACTGTTGAAAAAGGATAGGTAGATGGAACAGAGGGTTGACTTCACACGAAAATTCTCTGGAGATAGGGGCATGCCGAATTTGACAAGAAAAGCTTTTCTACAACAAGCCACCGCTTTAATGGCCACTTTCTTGGGTAGCGGCCTGTCCTTCCCACGTTCGTTGAATGCTCAAACACCGAAGGAGCAGTCTGCAACATATACCGTCGTTGCAGGCGATACGGCCTCCGTCATTGCCCGTAAGACTGGACTCTCGTCGGAGGCGCTGCGCTGTGCTAACCCGGACGTGAACTGGTCAAAGATCCGCGTTGGCCAGCAGATCAGCCTACAGCACGTTGATCCGAGCGAATGCAGCAAGAAGAATTGCGAAGATGCGAAAAGAATTGACCCGACAGAACGCCTCAATATGGAATATACAAGCAGTGCGCCACGCTGCGAAACATGTCTACTCTTCATTCCGGATAGCATTCCCCCTTCTTGTGAGAGTGTCAACTCAGCACGTTGCCAGATCATCAGAGGACCCATCTCGCCTATCGTAAGGTGCAAATCGTGGGTTCAACGCTAACTGATGGAGCAAGAAAACCGAATAGAAGTAGATGAGAGTTCGATCACCCTGCTCTCTTATTCTGCGATTGCAGTGCTGCTGAGGTTGACCGACTGGGCATAGTCTACATTCCGACGAACAGGGGGCACTTTCAACGGCCGCCATCGAGCCCAACTTGACTCCGTTTAAAAGCCGATCGGCGGGCGTTCTTAGAATAACCCCCATTCGAAAAAGAGCGGAAGCATTGCGAATCATCGCATTCGCAGGCCAGAGGCTAACGAGCGGCCGTATAACGACAATTTCAGGGCTGCAATGGCCCATTTCGAGCCTGTGTTCTTCTGTTATCAGAGCCGGCGATCTGTCTGGTGAATTTGAGTTACATTCTCAGTGTGGGCGAAGGCCTTCAATCCAGGCTATCTGCATCGATAGGAATTGAGGGCGATCAGATCGGGAATCACGCGCATATACTAAATGGTATATGTGTCGGGATGTCGGTCTGGGTTACAGATACGTCAGGGCCTGTCAGTTTCGGCAGGGGCGTAGAGAATTTCTATTGACGGAGTGGGAGGATTTGGGCAGGAAGGTGGGGGTTGGCTCTGCTTGATTCGTATATGAATCACATGTAGCGGAGGTTACGTGCAATCGGAGGAGAGAAGAATACATGGTCGATATAAATAACCACATTGAGCACATTTGCGACCAGCTCGCTGAAAGAAATGTTAGTTTATTCCTTGGTGCTGGAATTAACGCAGACTTAATAAATACGGACAATGAATCCTTTCCTTTAGGAAACGAATTATCTCACGCAATATGCAGAGACCTTTTACATGATCCCTCCTTGAGTTTTTCATTGGATGAGGCCGCTGAACAAGCCAGGTATCGACTTGGCGAGCAGCAGTTTAACAACTACATTTTTGGACTATTTAGCTCGTTTACTCCCGGAGCAGTTCATTCAATAATTTCCCATCTTCCATGGGATGCAATTTTTACAACCAATTATGATACTCTAATAGAAGAAGCTTATCGTAACAACATGCCAATCAGCAGGATTAGACCAATTTTGTCCGTTAATGATGATGTCTCATCATTAACGGACACTGATATACCGTATTACAAGCTTCACGGGTCAGTTGACAGATGCAATACTCCTGATGGACGCCTGATCATTACAAAAGCTGATTATCGATCCTATTTGAAACTGCGCTCCAAGTTGTTTTCTAGGTTAAAGAAAGATCTCACATCTAGGACTTTTATTTTCGCCGGATATTCTTTTGCCGACAATAATTTCAGGGAAATATTTGACGCATGCTTGGAAGAGATAGGAACCGCTTTATTGCCAAGGAGTTTTGCAATTAAGCCAAATGTCAAGCAAATAGAGGTTGAATACTGGTATGAAAAATATAACCTCGTATTGATCGATTCAACAGCACTGGATTTCCTCGAAGCCCTTCATTCTAGTTTTTCAAGTTACGAAAAAACCGATGTAAACGATCGCAAATCCACAACCAAATACCAAATAGACATTACAGCTTCATTTCCAATACACTATTCATCATATTACATGATAAGCCCCAAGAACATTAATGGAAAATCCGAACCGAAATTGTTTTACTCTGGAAATTCCGCCTCGTGGGCAGACATAAGAGATAATGTTATTCACTTTCGCGATTGCTTTTGGGATCTCGCTGAAACAATTTTTGAGGAGATAACAAATCCAGTCTTGCCGGCGTCCATATACTTGGTGCATGGTCATGCTGGCACAGGAAAAAGCACATTGGTAAATCAGTTGGCATTTTTCTGTAGCAAAGATCTCGACTCTCCGGTCTTTATTCATATTCCAGGGACACCAATTGATGAAAAGCACTTATTAGACATAGTCAAATCAAACCCCTCCAAGCGAATTATTGTCATTGTAAATGATGCATCTTTTTACATATCCAGCATAGATGCCATTAAAAAAAGCATCGATTTGAGCGGCATACCGATCACTTTCCTCCTTGAGGAAAGAACGAATCAGTGGAATATTTCGTACAGTGCCGGTTGCAGGTTTCATATTGATGGGGAATTTGAACTCGAATCTCTTTCCGACTCCGAAATCAAAGGAATCCTGGTCAAGCTAGAGCAGTACGACTCTCTCGGCATGCTTGAGCCGATCAGTTTTGATGAGCGAGTTGCTCACTTCAAGAAGCTAGCGGACAGGCAACTATTAGTTGCTCTAAAAGAATTAACAACAGGAAATCGTTTTGATGAAATAGTAATTGATGAATATAACAAGCTGCTATCCCCAAAATCTAAACGGGCATATCTTTTAGCTTCAGCTATTGGACAAGTTGACCTTTACTTGAGGTATGAGACCTTAATGAGAATAATTAATTGCGACTGGGATGAACTTGTAGACTCAATATTTAAGGAAACTGAAGGAATACTTGTTTCTTCAGAAGCCACGGGGCACTCACGACATAATTTTGGATACAAATTGAGAGTACGTCATCCATTGATCGCGCAAATAATTTTTGCAAATTCTGCAGTTTCAGACCAGGAAAAGTACGATATACTTAATGCAATTGTCTCAAATTTAGACCCGGGGTATGCTGAAGATAAGCGATTACTTGAAACTATAGTTCGTCGAAAGGAATTGGTAAGAGTTTTCTCGAACATAGATTATGCTCGTTCTTTTTACAATCGCTTAAGTGAAATTCTTCCAGACAATGCGTATGTATTGCAGCATCGCTCAATTCTTGAAAGGGAGCTACTGAATGCAGATGCAGCCCTTAAGTTTGCAAGGGAAGCTATTGGTTTGTGTCCAGCAAACATTGCAATAAGGAACACGCTAGGACTTGCTTTGGAATTTGCTTCTCGCGAAGAGAACGACCCGACAAAGAGAAGCCTGTTCCTGAATGAGGCAAAGAGAATATTTTTGGATGCCATTAAAAAGGAACCTCGCGATGCATTTGGCTATCTGGGCTTACACTATGTAAATTTGAATGAAATCAATACATTGACTGATGATGAGGAAAGAAATAAGAAACAGTATGAAGCCCTGGGATTGTTGGAGGAAGCAAAGGATGTTACGGCTAATCCATCGATAGTAGAAAGCGAATATGCCAAGTTGAGCCAGAAACTATCTGGCAGCGAATTTGCGATTAAATCATTGCTGCGTGCCATTGACAAGGAGCCGCGAAATTATAGACTTAGAGATGTTGCTGCCCAATTTCTTATTGCTGCGGGTGATTATTCCTTGGCTTTTAGGATAGCTCAGGAAGGGCTTAAACATGCGCCAGCGGAATGGAAGCTATTCCGGCATCTTGCAAGATGCCATCAAGAAATTGAGAATAATTCCGCGGTCACAACTCAGTACTTCGAATCTGCTATACGAAACAACCGAAAGAACTACAAGCTGTATGTTGAATACGCTTCTTTCCTATTTAAGAATGGTGAATACACTGATGCCAAATCAATGTTCTATGAGTCCAATCGCATAGCTGAAAACACTTTTGAAAAGAAAAGAGTTATAATGTTTTGGCTCGATAAAGGCCCGTCGATGTCGAAAAGAAGCTTTAAGGGGGAAGTTGAATCGATTCAGGGTGCCTCCATAACTATTCGAGCAATCCCGGAGGGTTTTTTATCAAGGACTTGGAAGTCCGATGGAATAAACAACTTATTGAAAATTGGCGATCATGTTGGTTACAATGTGTATTTCAATACTTATGGCGCAAATGCAAAAATTATGAAGGTATAGATTTCACTATACTGTGCAAAATTATCGGAACTTTGAACTTTGCTGGCAAGGAGGGGGCCTGCCCCAGACAGCCTTCCCCTCTGCCAGCGAAGCCCACACCCCAAAATGAACAAACTCCTCCTAATCGCCCTCCTCTCCGCATTCCTGTCCTGCGCCGATCCACATGCCAATCTGCGCAGCCATGCAATCCGACCGGCCGCAGACGGATACGCAAGCCCGGCGATGCTCGGCATGTCCCTTTATCGCAATGAGAGCACCTGGGAACGTTCGTTTGGGAATTGTACTCTGCTTCTGTCGTGGCTTCCCTTTGCATATTGCGGGCATCGCGCTGTTGCCTTCTCGCAGTCAGGCCAGACAATCGCTATTACCACGATGAGCCCGGTGCACACGTCCGTTTCCGTTTATGATGTTGCCACAGGTCGCCTGCTATGGAAGAAGAACTGGGGGCACTTTTTTGGGTTTGGAGTTCCAGAATCGCTGAGTTTTTCCACCGCCGACACTCAACTTCAGGCCGTAACGGATCACGATCTTCGCACCTTCGATGCATCCGATGGAGCACTGACGCATACGCAACGGCATTCTCCGAATTTCTATGTCGTTGCTGGGGATGATTTTCTGTATCTGGGCCATCGTGGCTCTGTTTCCAAATTGACGCTGAACCAGTTTGCCCTTGTGCGCACGTACGATTGCAGTCGTGCGCCTGTTACGCGAATTGCGCTCTCGAAAGATAGGGCCATACTTGCGGTCACAGATGAAGCGGGTACGGTTTGTGTGTTTGACAACGAGACGGGCTCTTTGCGCTGGAAGCGCATTCTTTCCCGGGATTGGACGCCTGCCCTGGCCGCCTTTGATCCAACCAGTTCCGATCTCTATGTCGCAACCAATCATAACATACACGTGTTTCCGGCTGCAGAGCAAGACCGGGAGCAGACGATTCCATGTGATGTTCAGGTATTTGACATCAAATCTGATTCGCATAACCTTTATCTTCTGGGGCGCAGAGTCTGGGACAGAGAGCCTGCTCTGAGGTCGATGCAGCTGCCTCTGAACAGCACGTCGTGCTCGCGGTAATCCGACAGCCAGACTGTCCTGCATCTCTGGCGCTATCGATTCCAGACCAGAGTCTTCGAGGTTCAGGGCGGTGCTGCGTATTGCGGCGCAAAGAGGGCAATTATCGTTGTGGTTGGCCGGTAAGAATTGTCGCTGGACAGGCTTTCAAAGAATGTGATTGCTCCAATTACAGCCTTATAGAAGAATAGCAGAATGAATGACGAGAAATTCTATGAATTAGAAGCAATTGGTGACGCAATTCATGAAAAATTTGAATCTTTACACGAGAAGGATGAGTTCAAGGGTATTGAAACAGAGATACAAAAACTCCTCAAATCCTTGCCTGAAAGATATTCCATAGAATTCAGTTTTCAGTTGAACGTTTATGATTCTGAAAGGGAGAAGTCAATTCAAATGTATAAAGTCGGAACCACTGGCTCCGGCGTAGAAGGAAAGACTTATCTATTCAGCGAAGGCTATCAATTTAACCGGTACCTAAGCAAGGGAAATATAGTAGAGATTCCGCACAACCATTGTCCTGAATGCTGGGGAGAGTGGGATTTCAAAACAAAAGGTAGCTCATGTCCTGAATGTGGAGTCACCTTTGGCGAAGAAGTGAAATTTTTAATTGATTCAGATGAATGTCCACGCTGCCATGATGGCCATGTCTCACAGACGAGCCCGCATTGCGATAAATGTGATTTTGTCGCTGAAGATGACATGGTTATCTGGGGTTAACGCCTGCCCCCCACCCCTATACCCTAATGAACAAAGAAACAACATTCTACACCTGCTTGATCGAAGAACGTGATGACTTGAACCCATTTGTCCAGGTTTACTGGGCTCATGCCGAGGAAATGGGGCAGGCCATTGAAATGATGCTTAACGTTGCGAAAGAGAACGGTTTGCAAAGACCTTTTCCAAGACAGTGTGATCCATACGATATTAAGAACCTTCCTGACGATATTGAACGGAGTTCTGATGCTGCAGTATTCTGGACGGCGAATCGGTATGCCTTCCCTCCTGGTGGAAAGATGCTCGATCTTCCCGTTGGCATCATTGCTTCCTGTATTGAAGGCGATCACGATATTGAGGAAATAGAACAGGGCTTCACGGTTTTTCCTGGAGACAAACTCAAGACCATAGCTGTAAACGTTGGAGTGGACCAGCTTGAGGTCCTGTATGGCAAGATTCTTGAATTATTTCCGCTATATAAAGTATTCTGGTGCCTGCTACACGATCACTGGAATGACGATTCAAGTGATCTGTTCTTTGTAAACGAAGATCTGAATTCACCAGCCAGGATTAAAGCATTTATAGCTGAAAATCGTGCAAATACAATTCTCAACGGCTACATTACCCTTACTTCTTACCTGGAAGAAGGTGCAACTAACATCAATATTTCAGACCACAAGCGTATTATCGTAAGAACGTATTCGAATGCGGTAGTTGATCAGATCTCTATTCTCTTAGAATCGAATGAGCTTGAACGGAAAGACTCTATTGTTAGCATTGATGCAGGCATTCATCACTGGTACTATCGAATTAGTGATAGTCTGGAAAAAGAGCAGATGAAGGCGCTGCTGAAATCCCTGGGCTTCAAGCCGTGGACTCCGGGGAGCTAATCCCGCCCCCCATCTGGTGAAGCAAACATGAACAACAAAGGAAAATCCCAATGACTATCTATGGCATCATTATCGCATCAATGATTATTACTGTTACAATGCTGCACCGTCACGAATTCGCCTCGAATGAAAAAGGGATTCATTTCTGGAAGCCACTTTCTTCTACACTCATGACCTTCCTGCTCCTTGCATCTTTTTTTCAGGCAGATTCATTCCGAACAGAATACACTCTATCACTGCTCATCGGTATCCTTCTGAGTTTTGGCGGCGATATGTCGCTCATGTTTATGAACAGATCCAAAAAAGCCTTTAAAATCGGTCTGGTTCTTTTTCTTGCGGGGCACATCGCCTATGCAATTGCATTTACATGGTTCAGCGGATTCTACAGTCAGGACTGGATCAGTGGAGCCATTCTTTTTGTTTCAGGGATAGCAATATACCTCTACCTTTTACCCGGCCTGGGCGATCTGAAAGTCCCCGTTTTGTTTTATGTGATAATTATAAGCCTTATGGTAAACAGGGCTGTTTCTGTTTTTTACGGAGACTTCTTTTCACAGTCCCAGGCCTACCTGATAACGGGAGGCGCCATGCTCTTTTATATCTCAGATGTTATTCTGGCACTTGGAAGATTCCGACATACATGGCGATACGGCAGGATAAACCTGGCCTTCTATTATTCCGGACAGGCATTGATCGCCCTCAGCGCCGGATTTTTTGACTGAGTATAGAGGCCGTGCTTTTATCGAGCGTTAACCCTGCCCGTAATGCCGGCCCCGATACACAATAGCGCCGCTCTCGTCAAGCACATCGGCATAAACAGGTCCGTTCTCGGTCTCTGACGCCGCATCATCGACGTATTGCCGGGCCTCCGCAAGGCTCTGAAACGATTTCTCTGAAGTGACTGTAAACCGGCACCGATACTGACCCACCCCCGGCAATTATCGTGACC
>SWCA01005109.1_pt1 | contig 37513 bp, 34 predicted proteins | sample 4692961 | NCBI WGS metagenome assembly SWCA01 (sample SAMN10267275, study PRJNA491770) | bioreactor metagenome | isolation source: DHS bioreactor inoculated with | place: Japan: off Shimokita Peninsula
CGAAAACAAGTAAGAAAAATAATCAGTGGTTTAAATCAATCCCAATCGCACGATTAAGAGATAGAATCATATCTTTAGCAGAAGCTAACGATATCTCATATCAAGTAATGAACGAGTCTTACACGTCAGTCGCATCTTTTATTGATCAAGATGCATTTAATCAAAAAGAGTTTTCTGGTAGAAGAATCAAAAGAGGACTTTATGAAAGTAAAAAAGGCATTTTAATTAATGCAGATTTAAATGCCTCATTAAATATGATTAGAAAATGTAAGCCTGATGCCTTAGGGACAGGGTTTAGAGGTTGGAACACGCCTAAACGGACTTACCTATTTGGGTAAGAATCGTTTTAAAGGAGTAATTTTAAAATTACTTTTGTTCTATTTTAGAGATCTTTAAAGATATGAATCTCAGAAAGTAACTTTAAGATTTAATTAGTCTTCATTTTATAGCTATGAAACCAAGAAAAAATAAACAATTATAACTTGAGATTTATATGATATTATCATATAATAAAGAGGACTTGAGGTGAGTTAATATGGAAAATCATTCAAATTTTATTAAAACCATAATTGAAACAGATTTAGCAAATAAAAAACATGACGAAATCGTCACAAGATTTCCACCAGAACCAAATGGACAACTACACATCGGACACGCAAGAGCAATCGTGATCGATTTTGAGAGTGCTATTGCCTTTGGCGGGTATACAAATCTTCGTTTTGACGATACGAATCCTGTAAAAGAAGATGATTCTTATGTGCAAGCAATCATTAAAGATATTAGATGGTTGGGTTACGAGCCTAAAAATATTTTTTATGCATCTGACTATTTCGATGAAATGTATGATAGAGCAATTCTTTTAATCAAAAAAGGATTAGCTTATGTCGATCATCAAACCCCAGAAGAAATTCAAAAGACAAGAGGCGATGTCAATACACCTGGTATCGAGTCCCCTTATCGAAACCGTTCAATTGAAGAAAATTTAAAACTTTTCGATGATATGAAAAACGGCAAATTTAAAGAAGGCGAATGTGTCTTAAGAGCTAAAATTGATATGGCATCTCCAAACATGAACATGAGAGATCCTGTCATTTATCGTATTGTTTATGCACATCATCATAATACAAAAGATAAATGGTGTATATATCCAATGTATGATTATGCACATCCATTAGAAGATGCGATTGAAGGTATTACACACTCATTATGTTCGCTAGAGTTTGAAGATCATCGTCCACTTTATGACTGGTTTGTTAAAGAAACTGAAATGCCGAAAATTCCAAGACAAATCGAATTTGGTCGTTTGAATATTGAAAATACAGTACTCAGCAAGAGATTCTTAAGAGCGATTGTTGAAGATGGAAGAGTTATCGGTTGGGATGATCCAAGAATGCCAACCATTGCTGGTATGCGCCGTCGCGGCTACACACCAGATGCTATCAAGAGATTTATTATATCAACTGGACTATCAAAAGTTAATTCAACTGTATCTACGGATATGTTAGAAGCAACAGTTAGAGATGATCTTCAAGATAAAGCCTATCGGGCAATGGCTGTCATCCATCCACTTAAAGTGACTATAACAAACTATCCAGAAAATGAAATCGAGTACTTAGATGTTGAATATCATCCGGATCATGAAGACATGGGCAGAAGACATATCCCTTTTTCAAGACATATCTATATTGAACAAGATGACTTTGTTTTAGAGAAACCAAATAAAAAATATAAAAGACTAGCATTAAATGTTGAAGTGAGATTGTTTCATGCATATTTCATTAAAGCCTACGATGTGAAATATAATGAGCAAGGTGAAATTGTTGAAGTGCTAGCGACATATGATCAAGAAACAAAATCTGGTTCTGGATTTAACGAAAGAAAACCAAATGGAACGATTCATTTCGTAGAAGCAACTAAAGCAGTTCCTGCGACGTTTAACTTCTTTGAACCACTGATTAACGAAGATACTTCATTGCCGCTTTTAGAACGTTTTAACGACAATTCATGGCATATTAAAAAAGGCTATGTAGAAGCAGCTTTAAAAGATACAAAACCGCAAGATAGATATCAATTTGTAAGAAACGGATATTTCAATGTTGATGATGATTCTACATCTGGAAATCTTATATTCAATGAAATTGTTCCGTTAAAGAGCAGTTATAAATAGAAAGTTGGTGAGCCATGAACTGGCTAGCAACCCTAAATGAATCTCAATTAAAAGCGGTGATCCACCCGAGTGGACCGCTTTTTGTTGTTGCAGGAGCAGGGACAGGAAAGACAAGAACATTAACAGCAAGAATAGCATATTTAATCATGGAAGGTGTCGATCCAAAAAGAATTTTGGCAGTCACATTCACCAATAAAGCAGCACGAGAAATGAAACAGAGAGTCATCGATATGACTGGTCCTCATGCAATGAATGTATGGTTATATACATTTCACGCATTTGGACTTCAAATCTTAAGAAGACATATTCAAGAACTCCCATATGGATATAAACCGTCATTCACTGTTATAGATGAAGAAGATGGAAGAAAAATCGTTAGTGATGTCATTAAGTCATTAGGCTTTGATATAAAGATGTTTTCTGTTAAGGCACTCAAAGGATTGATTTCACTTTTTAAATGTGAACGCATGGAAGAGTTTGAACGATCAGATGAGGAAAAAATATATAAAGGATATCAGACCTATTTAAGAGAAAATCAATTGGTTGATTTTGATGATCTTTTAATATATACACACGAACTCCTTGATAGTTATCCGCACATTCAAGCGAAATACCAAACAGCATTTGAGCATGTTTTAGTAGACGAGTTTCAAGATACCGACCTCATACAATATAAGATTTTAAAGATCTTAGGAGCTCTTCATAAAAATGTTTTTGTTGTAGGTGATCCTGATCAATCCATTTATGGATTTAGAGGTGCTAACTACAACAATAGTAAATATTTTATGAAAGATTTTAATGCTGAGGAAGTTATATTAGATAAGAATTATCGATCAACAAACTACATTCTTCAAGCTGCAAACAAACTTATTGCAAACAATTTTAATCGTCCTTCACAGAAAAACCTTGAGTCTGATTTAGGTTTAGGTAATCCAATCATCTACCACACAGCACAATCTGATTATCAGGAAACGTTTTATGTCATAAACGAGATTAATAAACTTAGACAACAAGGCTATTCCTATGATGACATTGCGATTTTATATCGAAACAATGCATTATCAAGATTGTTTGAAGATGCGATGATTAAAGAAGGTATTCCATATATTATTTATGGAGGTATTTCCTTTTACGAGAGAAAAGAGATCAAAGATGCGCTTGCTTATATAAGGCTCATCAATGATTTTAATCAGGATTTTTATTTTAAAAGAATAGTCAATGTACCGAAAAGATCTATAGGTCTTAAAAGCATACAAGTCTTAGAAGAAAAAGCTCAATCTTTGGGCATTTCTATGTTTGATGCGATTGATTATGTTGATTTAAGACCACAGGCTAAGTCATCTCTTCTTGAGTTTAAAAAGATGATTATTGAAACGAAAGAAGCATTTGATGGCATGGAAGATTTATATCAAATTATGCCCATCCTTATGGAAAAAACAGGATATATGGCGATGCTAAAAGCTGAAGATACTGAAATATCAGAAGATCGAATAGATAACTTAAAAGAACTGCAATCAGTATTTACAAGAGGCGATGTCTATTACGAAGGTACTTTTTATGAAAAGCTAAATCAGCAACTTGATCAAATCGCACTTTATACAGATCAAGACCAAGATGTAGATGAAGAAGATCATGTAAAACTTGCGACTTATCATCAAGTTAAAGGATTAGAGTTTAAGGCAGTATTTATGGTTGTTTTAGAAGATGGTATATTTCCATCTGACAGGGCACTCATGAGTACCTATGAGCTTGAAGAAGAGCGCCGTGTCGCTTATGTAGGCATTACAAGAGCAAAAGAAAAACTTTATATGACGCATTCAGAAAGACGCATGGTTTATGGTCAAATCAGATTAGGATATCCTTCGAGATTTATTAAAGAATCTAGATTATCAGCTCCAGAAAGTAAACCAACGATTATATATGATCGTGAAAGTCATATTCTGAAGACTGGTGATCATGTTGAACATCAAGTGTTTGGTAGAGGTGTTGTCGTTTCTGTCGAAGGTGAAATTGCAAAAATCGCGTTTGCGATGCCACATGGTATCAAGCAAATTCTAGAAAGTCACCCATCGATAAAAAAAGTTAAAAAGTAATTTAGTCACTGAACTCATACCATGAGTTGAGGTGATAGATATGATATTAAATGATATGCAAAAAGAAGTCGTTTATTCAAATGAGCGATTTCTTTTTTTGTTAGCAGGTGCTGGTAGTGGAAAGACAAGGGTTATTATCGAAAGAATTAAACATCTTATAAGCACAGGTGTTTCATCAAATCAAATTCTGGGACTAACATTTACCCATAAAGCTGCTAAAGAGATGCAAGATAGAATCGGAAATAAAGATGTAAGACTTCAAACATTCCACCAATTTGCATTACAAAGTCTAAAACATAATATGAATTATCCATATCATTTATTTAAAGAAGAGGAGTCTCATTTTTCTAAGGAGCACCTGCTTTCTATAACGAAACATAAAAACAGTTATTTTAAAACAAAGAAGCCTAAAATATATGATGCTTATGAAAACTATCTTAGAAAATACAATTTAAAAGACTTCGATGACTTGCTTATCGATTTTTATAAACTTATAAAACAACAACCTTCCGTATGTTTATATCAATATATTTTTGTTGATGAGTTTCAAGATACGAATTTACTTCAGTATATGATTTTAAAGAGACTTATTCACAAAAAAACACATATGCTTTGTGTTGGAGATCCTGATCAAAGTATCTATCAATTTAGAGGAGCACAATCAAAAATTATTAATGAATACATCAGAGATTATAACGCCAAAGTCATGAAACTAACTATTAATTATAGGTCAAATGCTACAATTATAGAACATGCAAATCGCCTTATTAAGAGAAATTACAGAACATTGAAGAAGGATTTAGTTCCATATAATGAGTCTACACAAAACATAAAAAGTTATTTATTTATGCAACTTGAAGATGAAACCCATGCAATTATCAAATGGATTAAAGATTTTATCAAAGAAGGAATCAAACCACACGAAATTGCTATACTTTTTAGACAACATCACAGAAGCTATGATTTAGTCAACAACTTAAAAACTGAAGGAGTCAATTTTTATCAACAATCGGACCATCATTTAGACGATTGTATTCAACTATTAACCGTCCACCAAGCCAAAGGTTTAGAGTTTGATGTTGTTATTATTTTAGGTCTTGAGTCACATCATTTTCCATCAGCACATACACATCAAAAAGAGTTATTGGATGAGGAAAGAAGACTCATGTTTGTAGCAATGACAAGAGCAAAAAAGCATCTTATTTTCACACATGTTAAATATAATGCATATATGCAAAGACAAAAGCCAAGTTTGTTTATTAGAGAAGCAGGAGTAAAATCAAAAATATACAAGCAGGAAGAAACGAAGGAATGACTTTAATAGAAGATATAATCTTCTAGGATAAAAAATCACAAGGTTTAACACATTTGAAATCACTTAATTAATGTTATAATATGATTGGGTGATGACTAGATGAATTATAAACAAAGGATTGAAGAACTAACTCAAATAATTAATCAGGCAAATTATGATTATCATACTTTAGATCAACCTACCATAACTGACTATGAGTATGATCAGCTTTTAAAAGAATTAGTTGATTTAGAAAATAAGTATCCAGAATATAAATTAGAAAACTCTCCAACAGATAAAGTTGGCGGAGTTGTTTTAGATAGTTTTGAAAAAGTGACACATCAAATACCTATGATGAGTTTATCAAATGTTTTTGATGAAGAAGAACTGAGTGCATTTGATGAACGCATTCGTAAAGTCACGGATCAATACACGTATCTTTCTGAGTTAAAAATTGACGGGCTAGCAGTAAGTATCCGCTATGAGAATGGCAAGTTCGTAAGAGCTGCAACTAGAGGTAATGGGCAAGTTGGAGAAGATATTTCTGAAAATGTTAAAACCATTAAGAGCTTACCTTTAACATTAAATGAAAATATTGATATTGAGGTTCGTGGTGAAATTTTCATGCCACACAAGAGTTTCAATAAACTTAATGAAGAACGTATGGAACAAGATCTACCACTATTTGCAAATCCAAGAAATGCAGCTGCAGGAACAATCAGACAGTTAGATTCTAAAGTCGCTGCAAAAAGAAATTTAGATATTTTCCTATATCAAATTGTTAGAGCTGAAGATTATGTGAGTACCCAAGCAGAAGCACTAGAGCTATTAAAAAAACTTGGATTCAAAGTTAATGAAAATTATAAACTCAATCAAAACTTGAAAGAACTTATCGATCAAATACATAAGTATGATGATCTTAGAAAAAAACTAAATTATGAAACTGATGGAGTCGTTATTAAGATTAATGAGTTCGATTTACACGAAAGTATTGGATATACTGCAAAATATCCAAAGTGGGCGACAGCATATAAGTTTAAAGCAGAACAACAAACAACTTTGTTAAAAGACATTACTTTTCAAATTGGTAGAACAGGTGTTGTTACACCGGTTGCTGAATTAGAACCAGTTTTTATTTCGGGATCTAAAGTATCTCGTGCGACACTTCATAATGAAGACTACATCAAAGCAAAAGATATCAGAATCAATGACATGGTGATTGTCCATAAGGCAGGAGAAATCATACCTGAAGTTGTTGAAGTTGACATGACATCAAGGAAAGAGCAAAAACCTTTTGAGATGATCGATACTTGTCCTGTTTGTCATGAACCATTAGAAAGAAAAACAGGAGAAGCGGATTACTTTTGTACAAATGATGGGTGTCCCGGAAAGCATATCAACAGTCTGATTCATTTCTCATCGAGAGTAGCGATGGATATTGATACACTTGGTGAAAAAGTTGTAGAAACATTACATGAGTTAGGGTTTCTAAATACAATTGCAGATATTTACACACTTAAGAATCACGAAAATGATCTTAAAGGTCTTCCTGGTTTTGCAGATAAAAAAGTTGAAAAGCTATTAAATGCAATTGAAGATAGTAAGAAGCAAAGTTTTGACAAACTTATTTTTGGGCTGGGCATCAAACATGTTGGTGCAAAAGTAGCTAAAGTATTAGTTTCAAATTATCCGTCTATGGAACAACTTAAATCAGCAACTTATGATGATTTGATCAACATCAATGAGATTGGTGAAATGATTGCACAGTCAATCGTTAATTATTTTGAAAAACCAGAGAACATAGAACTCATTTGCAAATTAGAATCGTATGGACTAAACATGTCTTATGAAACCACAAAAGTAATGGACCATGAGTTTAATGGTAAAACATTTGTATTAACAGGTAAATTAGAAAATTACACAAGAGATGAAGCTCAAGACATTATTGAAAAGTTAGGTGGCAAGGTGAGCTCATCGGTCAGCAAGAAAACAGATTATGTTTTAGCAGGAAGCGATGCTGGATCAAAACTACAAAAGGCTAAAGATTTAGAGGTCACTGTACTTGATGAAGCAGCATTTAAGGTGAAAATTAATGGATGATAAAATCAGAGTATTTGGTGCAAGAGAAAACAATTTGCAAAATATAGATATCGAAATTCCTAAAAATAAACTTGTCGTCATGACAGGTATTTCTGGTAGTGGTAAATCATCACTAGCTTTTGATACGTTATATCAAGAAGGACAACGTAGATATATGGAAAGTTTGTCTGCATATGCAAGACAGTTTTTAGGGAATTTTGAAAAACCAGATGTTGATCGTATCGATGGTCTTTCACCATCGATTAGTATTGATCAAAAAACAACATCAAACAATCCGAGATCAACAGTAGGAACTGTTACTGAAATCTATGATTATTTAAGATTATTGTATGCACGTATCGGGATTCCTTATTGCCCTGGCTCAAATGAACCTTTAACTAAACAAACCATTGAAGAGATGACAAAAAGAGTGATTAGTTTTAAAGAAGGTAGCAAAATCATTGTCATGTCCCCAGTCATTGAAAGACAAAAAGGAACGCTTAAGAAAACTGCGGAGCAGTATTTAAAAGAAGGGTTCACAAGAGCATACATTGATGGAGAAACACATCTTTTAGAAGAGTTCCCAGATTTAGATAAAAATAAGAATCATGATTTTTATTTAGTGATTGATCGTCTCATTGTTAAAGATGGAATTCGTTCTAGATTATATGATGCTTTAGAGTTAGCTGCAAGACTTGCGAGTGGTAAGACAAAAGTTTTGGTGGATAATGATGCAATGGTATCATTTAGTCAAAATTATAGTTGCGAAGATTCGGATTTCACAATACCAGATTTAGAACCTAGACTTTTTTCATTTAACGTACCTATCGGAGCTTGTCCATCATGTAATGGTTTGGGGTATCGATTAGAAATTACAGAAGAGTTGGTTTTAGATCCTGAAAAACCATTGTTAGAAGGCGGACTTGTTCCATATAAAAATAACGATGGTGAAAATTTAACTTCACAAATGATCGAAGAGGTATGTAAAGCCTATAAAATCGATTTAAATAAACCTGTAAAAGAATTATCTAGAGAACATTTAGATATTGTTTTATATGGTTCACCTGATCCACTTCATTTCAAATTAAAATCATCATCAGGAAGAAAACATGAAACAAACGATTATTATGAAGGTATGATTACAAACTTATCCAGAAGATATAGAGAAACAACGAGTGACTGGATTAGAACTTGGATTGAAAACTTCATGGTCGAATCTGAATGCCATACATGTTATGGCGCAAGACTTAATCCGAGTGCTCTATCAGTTAAAGTCGGAGGATTAAACATTGATGAGTTCACTAGATTATCAATTGATGATGAAATTAAGTTCTTAACAGATTTAGAGTTAGGTATTGAAGAAAAACAAATCGCAAGACTTGCGCTTCAAGAAATCATCAACAGACTAACATTCTTGCAAGATGTAGGATTAGGTTATTTAACTTTACATAGACAAGCTGGAACTTTATCTGGTGGTGAAGCACAAAGAATTAGACTTGCTACACAAATTGGATCAAAACTTTCTGGTGTGTTATATGTATTAGATGAACCTTCCATTGGTCTGCATCAAAGAGATAATCAAAGACTTATTGATACACTTCATAAGATGAGAGATTTAGGTAATACTTTAGTTGTTGTTGAGCATGATCACGAAACAATGCTTGCAAGTGATTATTTAATTGATATTGGTCCAAGAGCAGGTAAAGCTGGTGGACGAGTGGTTGCTGCTGGAACACCAGAAGAAGTCATGAACCATAAAGACAGTATTACAGGTAAATACTTAAGAGGTGAACTTGAAGTTGAAACACCTAAAAAGCGAAGAAAAGGTTTAGGGAAAGACATTATGGTTATGGGCGCAAAAGCCAATAACTTAAAAGATATTACTGTATCTTTTCCGCTAGGTAAGTTAACGGTTGTAACGGGTGTATCCGGAAGTGGTAAATCTTCATTAGTTAATGAAGTTTTACTCAAAGGGATGCAACAAAAATATTACAAATCTAAAGATAAGCCAGGAGAACATACAGCAATTAATGATCATCAACTCATTGATCGTGTCATTGAAATTTCACAATCACCGATCGGTAGAACACCACGATCAAATCCTGCAACATACACAGGTGTATTTGATGACATCAGAGATTTGTTTTCGAAAACGAATGAAGCGAAAGCTAGAGGTTATTCAAAATCAAGATTCTCATTCAACGTCAAAGGTGGACGTTGTGAAGCATGTGGTGGTGATGGAGTTAAAAAGATTTCAATGCACTTTTTGCCAGATGTTTATGTTCCTTGTGAAGTTTGTGAAGGATTAAGATATAACCATGAAACTCTGCAAATCAAATACAAAGGCAGTCACATTGCGGATGTTTTAGATATGACGATTGATGATGCGATGGATTTCTTTGAAAACCATCCAAAAATATATCAAAAACTTAAAATCATTCATGATGTTGGGTTGGGTTACATTCAACTTGGGCAATCGGCTACCACTTTATCTGGTGGTGAAGCTCAAAGAGTTAAACTAGCAAGTGAGCTTTATAGAAGAATCACTGAAAGATCCATCTATATTTTAGATGAACCAACAACAGGACTACATACTGATGATGTCGGACGATTACTTCAAGTGTTACATAGAATTGTTGATGAGAAAGCAACTATGGTTGTTATTGAACATAATTTAGATGTCATCAAAAATGCCGACCATATCATTGACTTAGGACCGGAAGGTGGAGAATTGGGCGGATATATCGTTGCTCAAGGGACACCTGAACAAATAGCTAAAGTTAACGAAAGCTATACAGGACAATATTTAAAAAAGGTTTTAAAATAGTAAAAAATAAACTATTTTTGTTATAATAGAATGTGCGTGGGGGTTCATATGAACGATAAAGATCCGAAAAAACCAAGCGAAGAAGATATCAAGAAGTTAATTGAACAATTAAATAAGAAAAAAAGTAGTAAAAATACTGCAGTTAGTTTTGGATTTCTACTTCATAAGAATTATGTAGTTCATATGGTACTTTCACTACTCATTAATTTCTTAATTAGTGCAGTTGTTATCGGTCTTGCAAGTGGGATCAATCAACCACTTGTAGAACTCGAGATACTTGGTTATATACTAGCCATCATCTTGCTGACCTTAATTGAGAACTTCGTGAAAATTCTCATGTTCAAGTTTTTTATGAGGGCGATGATTTTATCCATGGGATTATTATCCATTTTAGTCCAAATTGTGATCTTAGCTTTCATTGATATGATATTGATAAGAGGATTCCGTTTTATAGGTGTTGAACATTTAATCATCTTCTCGTTCATATTTACGATACTGAGATTTGTGTTATCCACCTATATAAGAAGATGGTTATTTATGAAAAAAATTAGATTTTTGGAGGGCAAATAATTTATGAAGTTAAAGGTTAAACACTTAATAAAAGATTTAGATTTAAAAGTTATTGCCGGCAACAAAGGATTGGAAAATGAAGTTAAAGTTGAAATGTTATCTAGACCTGGAGTAGAACTTGCTGGATTTCTAGAGTTTTTCGATAATGAACGTTTAATCCTGATCGGTTCAAAAGAGCACCATTTCATGAACTTATTACCTCCTGACATCAAAAGACAAAGAATCGAAGATATTATGATTCAAAAACCACCTGCAATGATATTTTCTGTCAATGTAGAGATGGAAGACATGTTTGTTGAACTTGGAAATAAGTATAATGTCGCAATCTTAAAAAGCGATAATAGAACTACAGCATTAAGTTCATTGCTATATGCCTATCTACATTCAAAGTTAGCACCAAGAATTAGTGTTCACGGTGTTTTACTCGATATACACGGGATGGGAACGTTAATTACGGGAAAATCTGGGATTGGTAAGAGTGAAACAGCACTTGAGTTGATTAAAAGAGGACACATTTTAATTAGCGATGACCGTGTGGATATCTTCGAAGCTGCACATGGTGTTTTAATTGGAAGTGCCCCAAAGATTTTAGAAAAGTACATCGAAGTTAGAGGTATTGGTATTGTCGATGTTGTTTCTATGTTTGGAGCAGGTGCTTACAGGGAAAATAAAAAAATTAGACTTGTTGTAGAGCTTGAGCATTGGAAAAAAGGTAAGCAATACGATCGTTTAGGTATCGAAACTCAAATGGTTAAATACTTTAATACAGAAATCGCTAAAATCACGATTCCAGTATTACCAGGCCGAAATGTCGCAACACTTGTTGAAAGTGCTGCAATGAACCAAAAATTAAAATATTTAGGATATAATGCTGCTAAAGACTTAACTGATGCAGTTTCAAAAAGAGCAAGAGGACAACGAAAGGACGAGGAAGATGATTGATTATATTAAAAAACATAAGCAAGCAATATATTTATATGGAGGAGCGCTTTTGGCTTTCATGCTTGTCATCTTAGTTGCAGTGACTTCATTGAATGGTTCACCTATGGATAGCGCACTGAATCAATTTGATAATCAAACCGCGCTTGACTTAGGTTTTGCACAAGTGACATGGTATGCGACATTCATATTAACAGGTATCATAATTGGTGCAACCTTATCTTATTTTGAATTTAAGAAACTAGGATGGGATACTGAAATCTTATTTGATGGTTTACTATATGCAGTACCACTTGCGATTGTGGGAGCTAGATTATATTATGTAATCTTTGATCCAACACCAAACTACAATTCATTTATCGATGTAATTAATATCACAGAAGGTGGATTGGCTATTCATGGCGCTGTTATTGTAACAATTATCTTTCTAATCTTTTTTACAAAGAAAAAGAAAATTGATTTTTGGGTAATGGCCGATATTATTGCCATAGGCTTTTTAGTCGGTCAAATTATTGGTCGTTGGGGTAACTTCATGAATGGTGAAGCTCATGGTCCAGCGATTACAAGTGAGTTTATCCTTAAATTATTACCTAATTTTATTGAAACAAATATGACAAATCCAGTTACAAACATCACATATCACCCAACATTCTTTTATGAAGGACTATGGAATTTTGTAGGTTTAACAGGATTACTCATCACAAGAAGAATGAAAATCTTTAAAGTTGGAGATATGATTGCCTTATATCTTATTTGGTATGGTTTGGGACGTGGATTAATCATTGAACCACTCAGACAAGATCCTTTATATATTTTCGGATTAAAAGCCAATATTGTTTTATCATTAACACTATTTGCTGGTGGCGGTGCATTATTACTTATCTTAAAACGTATTTTATTTAAAGATCAAAAATATTATGTAGAAATGTTGGTGAATCATGAAGACAATACTCTTTGATTTAGATGGCACTTTGATACAAACACCAAAAATTATCTTAGAGTCTTTTAAACTAACTTTTGAAAAATATTTACCAGAAGTCAAACTAGAACCAACTGAGCTCAGTAATTTTCTAGGTCAAACTTTGTGGAAAACTTTTGGGTTTTACACAAATGATGATCAAGTAGTAGATGATATGATTGCTTACTATAGAAAAATATCTGATGAAATGATTGAAATGGGGCTAGAAACATATCCAAATGCTAAAAGCACTATACGTTATCTTAAAAAACATGGGTGTAAGATTGGTATTGTCACATCGAAGATGAGAGAGGTTGCAACATACCATTTAAAACTAACAAATTTATTTGAAGACATTGATGGCATCATTGGTTATGAAGATGCGACAAATCATAAACCTCATCCGGAACCGATTTTAAAAGCATTAGAGCTATTTAACGCAAACAAACATGATACGATATATATCGGTGATCATGAAAATGATATAAAAGCAGCTAAAAAAGCTGGCATTGAAAGTTGTGCTGTGACTTATTCTGATCGAATGAGAGAGATGCTTTTTGAGCAACCAGAATATGTCATCGATGACTTAGATAATCTAAGGGATATAATATAAAAATTGATATAAAAAGGAGTTTTAAAAATGTTATATGATGTATTAATTATAGGTGCAGGTCCTGCGGGAATAACTGCAGCTATCTATGCTCAAAGAGCAAATTTGAAAGTAGCTATGTTTGAAAAAGATACACCTGGTGGGCAACTTTCAAAATACAATGAAATTGAAAACTATACAGGTGCAAAAAAAGTTGCTGGTTATGAACTTGCAACGATGATGATTGATCATGCTTATGAATTAGGTGTCGAAGTCATCTATGATGATGTGACTAAAGTTGAGTTAGATGGTAGTATAAAAAAATTAATTACACCAAACCAAACATATGAAGCGAAAGCTGTCATTGTTGCAACAGGTAATGTACCTAGAAGACTTGGTGTCGAAAATGAAGATGAACTAGCAATGAATGGCATTAGCTGGTGCGCAATTTGTGATGGACCTTTATATAAGGGTCGTAAAGTTGTGGTTGTTGGTGGGGGTAACTCAGCTGTTGAAGAAGCAAGTTATCTTGCTACACTAGCAACACATGTCACTGTTGTACAAAACTTAGCTGATTTAACTGCTGATCCTAAAGCTCAAGATATTTTAAGATCAATGAAAAATGTTGATATTAAATACTCAACAGTTGTATCTAAGTTCTTAAAAGATGATAAAGGTTTAACTGGTGTCGTTATTAAAGCAGCAGATGGTACTGAAGAGACAATTGAAGCTGATGGTGTATTTGAATACGTTGGGTTAACTCCTGTAACTGACATGGTTAAAGATCTAGGTATTACAAATAAGTATGGCTATATTGAAGCAGATGAAAAGATGCAAACTAAAGTACCTGGGGTTTATGCAGCAGGTGATGTTATTGTTAAACAAATAAGACAAGTTGTTACTGCAACTGCAGATGGTGCAATCGCTGTTCAAAACGTCTTAAGATATTTAGAAACTTGGAAGTAATATGAGTTTTGCTAAAACTGTAAAAGAAGAACTGGTTTCAGTTCCTATTGGATTAGAAGAACAACTTGCTGAGTTTTCAGCATTCTTAAATCTTCACACAGAATTTCATATTGAAAACAAACATAAAATGTTAGATTTCAAAACAAACAATCCAACCGTTGCAAAACGGTTTTTACAGTTGGTAAAAACGCTTTATCAAGCGGAAACAAGCTTAATGACACAAAAACAATATAAACTCAATCAAAAACAAACAGTCATCATTAGAGTTTTATCTAAGGTTGAGGATATTGTTAGCGAACACAGTCTATTAGAAAATGCAATTGAATCACAGGAATTACTCACACAATCTCCAGACGCAAAAAAAGCATATTTGAGAGCAGCGTTTTTAAGTAGTGGCTCTGTTAATCATCCTAAGACTGCAGAATATCACTTAGAGATTTTTGCGACACATCCAGATCACATCATTTTTATTCAACAGCTCATGAATGTATTTGGTTTAAATGCTAAAATCACTAAAAGAAGAAATGGATATATTGCATACTTAAAAGATGCAGAAGGCATTAGTGATTTCATGCAAATTGTTGGTGCACAGAACAGTGTATTTAAATTTGAAGATATTAGAATCAAAAGAGATTTTAATAATTCAATTAATCGTATAATGAATTGTGAGATTGCAAATGAGAAGAAAACGATTGTTGCCTCAAACCAACAAATCAAAGATATCAAATTGATTGAAAAATATATGCAAAAAAAAGATCTTGATGAAAGACTCATAAATATTATGAATTTAAGAAAAAGTCATCCAGATGTATCACTTAGAGAACTGAGTGATTTGTATGAGCAAACATATAAAGAACCATTGAGTAAATCAGGGTTAAACCATAGACTTACAAAAATCAAGCAGCTTGCAGAGCAAATAAGAGAAAGTAGGGGTCTATCATGATTTTAGGTATGGGCATTGATTTAGTAGAACTTGATCGTATCAAAGAATTATTAGATGATCGGTTTATTGATCGAATTTTAAGTGCTGATGAAAGAAAGCTATATGATAATATTGCTGACGAAAACACAAAGTTAGCTTTTATTGGTGGAAGATTTGCAGGAAAAGAAGCTATCTTCAAAGCAATATCAAAAGGTAAAGGCAAAACAAATTATAAAGATTTTTCGATTTTAAAAGATGAAAACGGAAAACCATATGTCGAAACTGATTATTTTACAGATCATGAAATGATTCATATCACAATAACACATACAGCACATTATGCTTTAAGTTATTGCGTGATTGAAAAGGCTTCTTATTGAGAAAAACTGATTATTTTCGATAGATTTACATATTTCGGCAATTAGTTGTATTTTAAAGGTTTTTTAGGTATAATCTTCTATGATAGGATGTGAACAGACATGGCGAAAAAACAAAACAAAAACGCAAAAAACAAAGCAAAAAATAAAGCAAAATCTACACAAAATAAGAATCAAAAAATTGCACCAAAGCAAAGTATTCCTGAAACTAAGTTAAAAGATAAGAGAACATTAACTAAAAATGAGGTACTGTTCTTCAGAGTCGGAGTCACTGTTGTTGCAATTGGTTTAGTCGTAGCAGCAATTGTTATGATTGTAAATTATTATATGGGACGAGAAGAAGTTGGTCCATATGATGATTATCAACATTTTGCTACTGAAGAGTTAGTTGCGATGACTCAAAAGATCAATGATACCACTTATGGTGATTTAGATTATTTTGTTGGCAAATCAAAATATGATGAGTTTAGAGTCGTTCTAAATGATAATGATGTATTCTATTTCTATTTCTATGATGGCAATAACATCAATGAAGAAATTCAAGCTGAAATTGAGAGTTTAGAAAATATCAGTGATTTACCATTAATATTTGTGGATTTATCAGATGTTCTGAATGCAGAATTGCTTACAAATGCAAGCCTTTCTCATTTAAATTTAGATGCTGAAGCTGATGATATGTTGCTAATCTATGATATGCAACCAGAATCTGTAGATGGTTTCTTTGAGTTAGAAACAGATGTTGATGATATTATTTTAGCATTACAAAACATTTAAAAGGGCATTGCCCTTTTGTGCTATATAAAGGAGTAAAAAAAACATGAATGAACAAATTATTAGTGAAATCAAAAAGCAGTTAGGTATTGCGGATAAACAGGTAAGAAGTGTTCTTGATTTGCTTAATGAAGGTAATACGATTCCGTTTATCGCTAGATATCGTAAAGAAGCTACTGGTGGTCTTGATGAAGAGCAAATCAATGAGATTCATAAGACTTGGGAGTATCAAAACAATCTTCTTGATCGAAAAGAACAAGTGATTAGACTCATTGATGAAAAAGGTATGCTTACAGATGAATTAAAAGCTGAAATCTTAAAAGCTGATAAACTTGTTGAAGTTGAAGACTTGTATCGTCCATTTAAAGAAAAGAAAAAGACAAAAGCGACTGAAGCTGTTGCAAAAGGTTTGGAGCCGCTTGCGACATTTATGATGATGTTTCCAAATGACTCTATTGAAGATAAAGCTCAAGAGTTTCTAAACGATAAAGTAGAAACTGTTGAAGAAGCCATTGAAGGCGCTAAATATATCATCGCAGAAATGATTTCTGATGATGCGAATTATCGAAAAGCACTGCGTGCAGAAATGGTTAAGGCTGGAGTCGTACAAACATCTCTTAAAAAGAATGCAGAAGATGAACGTAAAGTCTATGAGATGTATTATGATTACAGTGAACCTGTAAGACAAATGAAACCACATAGAGTTTTAGCAATTAATCGCGCAGAAAAAGAAAAAGTTATTTCAGTGAAAATTGATTTAGATAAAGAAAGAATGACCTCTTATTTAGAGAAAAAGATCATTAGAAATGAGAATTCAACTGCAGCACCTTTCATTAAAGATGCTATTGAAGATGCATTAAAGAGACTTATATATCCATCTTTAGAAAGAGAAGTTAGAAGTGAATTAACTGAAAAAGCTGAAGAACAAGCGATTGAAGTGTTTGCTGATAATCTTCAAAAACTACTCTTGCAACCACCACTTAAAGGTAAAGTTGTTTTAGGTGTTGACCCTGCATTTAGAACGGGATGTAAACTTACGGTGTGTAATGAACAAGGTACTGTTTTAGATAAAGGGGTAATCTACCCTCATGAGAAAACAAAGGGTGGTACGGTTACTGATAAACAAGTCAATGACTCTAAACGTGAGATCATTAGACTCATTCATAAATATAAAATCCAAATTATCGCAATTGGTAATGGAACAGCAAGTAGAGAAACTGAAAGTTTTATTGCTGATTTGATTAAAGAGTTCCAAATGAAAGTTCAATATGTGATTGTAAATGAAGCTGGTGCTTCAGTGTATTCAGCAAGTGATCTTGCTCGAGAAGAATTCCCTGATTTTAGCGTCGAAGAACGCTCAGCAGCATCCATCGCTAGAAGATTGCAAGATCCACTTTCAGAACTTGTTAAAATCGATCCTAAGAGCATTGGTGTTGGTCAATATCAACATGATGTGACACCTAAAAAGTTAAATGATAGCTTAAACTTCGTAGTTACTCAAGCTGTTAATAGTGTTGGTGTGAATGTTAATACAGCAAGTAAAGCTCTATTAATGTATGTATCAGGCCTAAATAAAACAAGTGCAGAAAACATTGTTAAATTTAGAGATAAAGTTGGTAAGTTTAATAATAGAGAAGATATTATTAAAGTTCCAAGACTAGGTGATAAGACATACGAACAAGCGATTGGGTTCTTAAGAATTCCTGAAAGTGATGAAGCGCTTGATGTGACTTCAGTTCACCCGGAAAGTTATCCAGTAGCAAAAGAAATCATGAAAAGATTTAATATTACTGGAGATATGTTTGGTAAAGATGAAGTGAAATTAATCGTTGAACATATGGATCGTCCTAAACTGCAACAAGAATTAAGTGTAGACAAATATACACTTGATGATATATTAGATGCATTTATCGCACCGATTAGAGACCCTAGAGATCAGTTCCAAACACCAATATTAAAAAGTGATATTTTAAAACTTGAAGATTTATCTATTGGGATGGAACTTGAAGGTACAGTTAGAAATGTTGTTGACTTTGGAGCATTTATTGACATTGGATTAAAAGAAGATGGACTCCTTCATATTTCAAAAATATCAAAGAGCTATATCAAACATCCAAAAGATGTATTAAACGTTGGAGATATCGTAAAAGTATATGTATTAAACATCGATAAAAACAGAGGCAAAGTTGGTTTGACAATGTTACAAGATACACTCCAATCATCGAAATAAATACTATCTAAATATAAGTAAAATGCTTCTCATATAAGAGTAAGCATTTTCTTTTTGATTTTAAGCATAATATCATTGACAAAAATACTTATTTAAGTTAAAGTAAGGAGGTTATATGGCCACAGAGTATTATCATATAGGCCATTTTTATTTGCGAAGGAGAAGTTCAATGATTACAGTATCAAATGTTAATTTAATATTTCCGGATAAAAAGATTTTTGAGGATGTCAATTTAAAATTCTTACCGGGAAATTGTTATGGAGTTATAGGCGCAAATGGCGCTGGAAAATCTACATTTTTAAAATTACTATCAGGAGAAAAAGAAGCAACTTCTGGAAGTATCATTATTGATAAAAATAAGCGCTTAGCGTTTTTAAATCAAAACCAAAATGCTTTTGATGAATATACAGTGATTGAAACAGTGTTTATGGGACATAAGAAACTGTTTGAAATTATGCAAGCTAAAGAAGTTTTGTATCAAAAAGAAACGATTACTGATGAAGAAGGTTTTCACTTATCCCATTTGGAAGCAGATTTTGCTGAGCTAGATGGATGGAATGCTGAACCTGACGCTGAGAAATTATTAAATGGACTAAATGTTCCAGAAAGTGATTTCTATAAAAAGATGAGCGATATACTACCCAAAAATAAGGTTAAAGTATTACTTGCACAAGCTTTATTTGGTAACCCAGATATTTTATTATTAGATGAGCCTACCAATAATCTTGATTTTGAAGCGATTGATTGGTTAGAAAATTTCTTAATCAATTATGAGCATACAGTCATCACTGTATCTCATGATCGTCATTTTTTAAATAATGTATGTACACATATTATTGATATTGATTATTTTCAAGCTAAACTTTATGTGGGTAATTATGATTTTTGGATGGAGTCATCACAACTTGTTCAAAAACTTATGGCTGATAAGAATAAGAAAAAAGAAGAACGCATTCAAGAGTTGAAAACGTTTATTGCAAGATTTAGCGCAAATTTATCTAAATCATCACAAGCAACATCTAGAAAAAAAGCATTAGAAAAAATAGAATTAGATCAAATCATCCCTTCAACTAGAAAATATCCTTTTATTGGTTTCGATATAGAAAAACAATTAGGTAAAGATGTTTTAGAGGTTAATAATTTAAGTTACTCTTTAGATGGAACTAAGCTATTTGACAATGTGTCATTTGTGATCAATCGTGATGATAAAGTCGCGTTATTTGGGGATAATGATTTAGCAAAAACTGCTTTACTAAAAATACTTGCTGGTGAGATAAAAGCTGATAGTGGAACTATCAAATGGGGACAAACAGTAACAACATCATATTTACCAAGTGACAATGAATCATATTTTAATGGTAAAAACCAAAATTTGATTGAATGGTTAAGACAGTATTCAAAAGAACCTGCAGAATCATATATTAGAGGATTTCTTGGAAGAATGTTATTTAGTGGTGATCAACCTTTAAAAGAAGTGAAATTCTTATCAGGTGGAGAGAAAATGAGATGTATGTATTCAAAACTCATGTTATCTGGGGCGAATACACTTCTTATAGATTCACCAACAATCCATCTTGATTTAGAAGCAATTCAATCTGTTAATAAGGGATTAGAAGATTTTAAAGGATCTTTGATGGTCGCATCTCACGATCATGTTTTATTACAAACGGTTTGTAATAAAATAGTAGAAATTGGAAATAATGGATCATATAGTTATGAAGGTCAATTGGATGATTATTTAGCAAATCAAGATATTAAGCAAAGAAGAAAAGCATTATATATATAATAATCATCTAATCTTAGAAAACGATTATTAGAAATGAGATTGTTAAATGAAGTATTTATCATAAACTTTCATCAAAAATGGTTGACAAAATGACAAAAATACGTTATTCTATATAAGCGCGAAAACGCGTAAACATAACGGTTGGAGTAGTACTCAAGTGGCTGAAGAGGCGCCCCTGCTAAGGGTGTAGACCAGGAGACTGGTGCGAGGGTTCAAATCCCTCCTGCTCCGCCATCGTTATTTGGCCCGTTGGAGAAACGGTTAACTCACATGCCTTTCACGCATGCACTCACGGGTTCGAATCCCGTACGGGTCACCAATAATGTTATGAAATGCTCTTCTCACCCGTGAGAAGGGCTTTTTTTTATAGACATTATTAGGTGAATTTTAATTTATTAAGCAGTAATTTTTGTAGAGGTTTTCATTTTTTGATCAGATTTTATCAAAGGTTTAACAATCCCCATAATTTGTAATGACATAAGCGGTTTTTAATCCACAAGAAAGAAGTCCTGTAATGATTTAAAAAACACATCAAGAAAACCAACTTATATTGATATAAGTTTTAACTGATTTCTATAACGTGTGTATTTTATGTGGTTTTAACTCATTTGTAATAACAACTAAAATAGTAAAAAGTATAAATAAATTACATAACTCTGGAGCTTCATGGAGTTCTTGATAGTAAACAAGAAATTCCAGTGAAATGAAATTCTAAGTATTAAATATAAACAGATTACATGTTATAATATAATAAAAATAGGATAGATAATATAAGGAGAATTATGAGAACAATATATGCACACAGTGCATTATTTAGATTTATGAATATTCTTTCAATCATTGTAACAACTTTTGCTATAGTACTTGGTATTGCCTTCAAAGATCCTGAAGTTTGGAAACTATTATTCGTGTCATTGTTCTTTACAAGTGTATCCTTATTGTTGCTAATTAATAGAGTTCAATATGATGATCAAATGATTCAAATCAAATTTATCACGAAGAAAAAAACAATTAGATACTCTGATATAAAAGAAATTTACTACATAAACGATAGGGTTAAGGGTTGTGAAGTTGTCTTCAATTTAGAAAGTGCAATAGACTACAGCTGTAATTCATCACTTATATATATAAAAAAATGTAAAGATATTGGTATAACAAACACATTCACTTTTGCAGGTATGAGAGTAAAGGACTTAAATAAGATACTCAAACAGTATAAAGGAAAAATAGTTTCCGCATAGATCAAGTAAAACAATAAAATATTTGTATCATAGTTATAAATAATAATATAAGAACACCTAATTATTTAGGTATTTTTTTGTATAAATTAATCTACTAAAAATTATCAAAAGATAATAAATTTGACATAAGTTATCAATGAATGATATAATATAATATATGAGGGGGGATTTCATGACCAACATCATCGTTTTGATTGAAGCGTATCTAGAAAAAGTAAGATTATATATAGAAAAAGATGAGTATACATTTGAAAGACGGGATATGGAGAACCTGACATATCTAGGTATTTCTTACAAAACAGCACTGGATATCATTAAGAACTTAACATATGAGTGCTATGTATCAGGACCAGAACCAGATCATTTATATGAAGAACAAGATATATTTGTATTTGGAGGATTGTATGAGGAGATAGAACTTTATATTAAACTGACTTTTAGAAAGCGAGATGATTTGTTTATCATGAGTTTTCACAGAGCAAAATATAAAATGGAATATCCACTAAAAAAATAGGAGGAAAAAATCAAATGGATAAGAAAGCATATTGTTCAAAATGTGAGCAAAAGCAACACTATTTTATTAAACAAGAGGATTTGACTAGAAAAGTTAAGGAAAACACATATACATTAAATGCTAAGGTTGCACATTGTGCTGTTTGCGATGAGGAGGTCTATATTCCTGAGATTAGTGATCAAACACAACAAGCTTTTTTTAACGCATATCGACTAGATCATCAATTGCTTACTGTTGATGAAATGATTAGCATAAGAAAAACTATTGGTTTGAATCAAAGAGACTTCTCAAGACTGTTAGGTTTTGGTGAAATAACCATCTCTAGATATGAATTAGGATCATTACCAAGTAAAAATAACGCACAAGCAATTAGTAAAATATCTAATAAGAAGTTTCTTGAAGAGAAATACGAACAAAATAAGTTACTAATAAGTGAAGATGGAAAAAAGATCATTGAAGACTACTTAAAACTAAAAGGCAACACAACTGGTAAAGTAAAGTACAGTCAAGATAAGTTTTTTGAGCTGACCTATCTAGTTATTGAAGAAGCGGAAAAAAACAACGAGAAGATGACTGAAACAAAGTTAAATAAATTGCTTTTTTATGCTGATTTCAATCATTATCTTAAGTTTGGAAAAGGCATAACCGGCTCTAAGTATTTAAAACTTCATTTTGGTCCTGTTCCCAACCACTCGTTATTGAAATATAGTAAAAATCCTTACATTAGTTTTTATAAAACTGATGATGATCGAACACAAATAGAAATAGTTAAAAAACCTGCTAAATGGCACTTAAATGATTTCGAGAAAAAAATAATTGAGGCAATCTATTCGTACTTTAAAGATACAAACGCTAAAAAGATAACTGATATATCTCACCAAGAAAGTGCATGGACTAATGCAGTTCTATTTGAAGAAATTTCTTATGAACATGCAAAGGATTTAAAAATCACAGTTTAGTAAAGTTAGGAGGTGAATGTATGAAGTATATAAGTAAAAATGAAGTTTTAGCTGGATTATTCATAGTTGTAGTTCTATTTATGTTTGGTTCTGCGGCTTTAAATACAACATTAACCTCCTTAAAGACTTCTGGGATTGATTTATTTGAAGTACTTTTTGCTAAACACATAGCATGGTTTGTAGTAAAAGGAATACTTGCTTTGTTGTCTAGTACTGGTATTTGATTGGGATCTGCTAAAAGTAAACTACTGTTTTCTGTTGTGCTTATTCTAGTAATTGCGTCATTCTTTTAAATGGTCTAGAAGTAAATTTATGGATTATCAAAGGATCCAAAAATGTATTCGGTTACCAAAACTATACATGAAATAAAGATATTCAAATCTTTACTTTCTGTTAGTCACTGAAAAAAACGTGAACCCCTACGGGTCACCAATAATGTTATGAAATGCTCTTCTCACCCGTGAGAAGGGCTTTTTTTATTGGTTTTATTATAACCATTACAAGACATTACAATTATGTGTAATTGTAAATATACACTTGAAATAAAGATTTCAAATATAGAAATGAAGAACTAAAAATTTACTATTTTTAATAGATGCATGAGTCGTGATATAATTAATAATAAAATAGTGACAAAAGTTAGAGGGGATAAAATGGATAGTCATATAAAGAAATACTTGAATCGATTTAAAGGCGCAAAAATTACAGAAATAAATGAGTTTCAAAACATTACATTCTTACTAAAAGACAAAGATATAAAATATATGCTTTTAGAAGGAGGATGGCGTATATTTGAGCATCATAAAATGGTTATGACAAAGTCAGAGTTTAAAAAAACTGAAGATATAAAAGATTATCTTGTTGGAGCAGTCATTAAATACATTAAAATTAGTGAGTTTAATGATTTAAAAATCGTATTCGAAAACCATATGATTCTCCAAATCATTGCTGACTCAATGCGATTTGAAAATTGGGTACTTAATCAAGAACTCATATGTCTACCTGGTGGAGAACTAACAGATTTTCTCTAACCTTAATCTTTACAAACCACCCAATGAGTGGTATAATTTGGTTGAGGTGAATAAGTATGGATTTAATGATTAAAGAAGCTAGAGCAGAATATGGGTTAACTCAAAAAGATTTGAGTGAAATCACTGATATACCACTAAGAACGATAGAAAATTGGGAAAGTGGTAAACGCACACCCAGTCCATGGGTTGAAAAAATGGTATATAGTTATTTAAAACAATATCCCAAAAATCAATATGGTATTATTACCGAGACAAAAGGCATTTATGAAGTCAATCAAATCAAAGATGCCTTATTACCGTTAACAATTAAATATGATATAAGCAAGATTATTTTATATGGATCATATGCTAAAGGTAAACAAGAGCCACTAAGTGATATTGATTTAGTAGTCGATGGAAACATAAAAGGTATAAAATTCTTTGGCTTGCTTGAGGACGCGAATAATGCACTCGTTAAATCAGTAGATCTCATCCATTTATCTCAAATTGTTCATAACTCTGAAATTTATAAAAATGTTATGAAGGGTATCACACTTTATGAACGATAGAGATACTAAGGCACTTAAGAGAATCGTCGCACATATTGAAAATATACTTGATTATGTAAAATCAATTGAATCACTAGATGACTTCACACATAACCAACTAGTTGTTGATGCAGTCGTATTCAACTTAGCTCAAATAGGTGAGATATCTAAGCATAGAATCTCATTAATTTTAAAAGACACTCAAGTTGATGTTCCTTGGCATGAGATGTATGGATTTAGAAATCGTATAGTACATGATTATGATCAAATCAACATGAATATTGTTTATGATACTATTAAAGAAGATCTACCTCCCTTGTTGGAGCAATTAAGAAAGCTGATTAGTTTGAATAAGTAGTCAATAATAAGGTGAAAAAATTTTCTCGGGAAAAATCGTGAACCACTACGAGTCACCATCGCTTTCAGTGTCTTCATTTCATAGCAAAATGGGGACTTTTTTTGTTTTTATAAAGAGTTATAGATTGAAACTCTAATGACGCTTTCGGCACCTGAAGCAGTTTTCACAGTTCATCAAATAGTCAATTATTACCATCTATCGGAAATTTTGAGAGACAACTCCTGTTTTTGCAAAACTTATGACAACATAAGCAAATTTGGAACCTGAAAAAGGAAGATAATATTAAGTCTCAAAAATATGTTGAAAAATCCAACTTATGTTGATATGAGTTATAGCAATGCTTGTTTTTTGGTTCTATAGACGTGGTATTCATTCTTTTGTAAAAATCTCCAACGAATCAAATGTGATAAAATATTCACGAAGAATGCAAGATTGAATATTGTGTTAGCAAAACGAGGTGATATTATATGGAAACCGAAAATCGATACTTATCGGATATAAAAGAGATTATATCTCACAGATATGATCATGGTGGAGATTTATGGACCACTCCAGACCAACGTATACTCAAAGGATCGCCATATTCTACAATTGGAAGCGCTCATCTATTGCTTGAATTAGGCGTTGATCCTAAAGGAGATTTGTTAATTGAAACAGCCAATTTAATTTTTAAGACTTGGCAAAAAAGTGGCCAGTTTAAGGTATATCCCACAGGAACCGTTTATCCATGTCAAACTGCTCATGTAGCTAGGACACTTTGTCATTTAGGTTATGCTTTTGATCAAAGGATCCAAAAAACTTTTCAGCATTTACTTGATATCCAGCATCCAGATGGAGGATGGAGATGTAATAAGTTTAGTTATGGTAGAGGACCAGAAACAGAATACTCTAACCCTTTTCCGACACTTACCGTTCTTGATGCCTTTCGATTTAGTGATTATTTAAACAATGAACCGGCACTAGATAAGGCAGTAGAGTTTCTACTTGAACATTGGACAATAAGAAGACCAATTGGCCCATGTCACTACGGTATAGGTACACTATTTATGCAGATAGAATATCCTTTTAGTAATTACAATATCTTTATGTATGTCTATGTTCTATCGTTTTATAATAAGGCAAAAAAAGATTATCGTTTTCTTGAGGCCTTAAAAGCACTTGAATCAAAAATGGTTGATGGACAGATTATTGTTGAACGTAATGTCTCAAAACTTTCCAAATTATCTTTTTGCAAAAAAGGTGAACCAAGTATATTGGCAACAAATAGATTTCATGAGATATTAGTAAATCTCGGAAAATAGTATTAAAATGTATGGTCACTCCACCGAAGACTGTTTAAAAAAAATGAACCCTGTACGGGTCACCAATCTCATTATGATATGCCCTTCTCACCAGTGAGAAGGTTTTTTTTATTGATGTTCATAAGTGTTTCGAGAATTATATAACATTTTAATTAGTTTAAGGATTGTTAATAAGAGAGGTTTGATTAAACTTGAAGATATATACAAAACTTATGTCAGCATAAGTAAAATTCTTTCTACATAAACGAGGTCTATGGTAATTTTTTAATTTCTATCAAAATATCCTATTTATCTTAACATAAGTTTTATGTAATTTTCAAAAACAAGAAAAACTTGAAAAAACGAAATTAATATCATTATATTTTATGCTACAATGTATTTAAATAAGCAGTGCATATTTAAGGGGGAAATATGAGCGACGTACAACATAAAAAACAACAAACTAAAAAAAAGTAATTAATATAGTTAAAAGTTTTGTACTTTTAATTATTTTTGCTGCTACTTACCTAGTAGTTCCTAAGTTAATCTTGTCTTATTATGAATCCAATGGCTATACATTCAGTGAAAATGTAGGGCACATAACTCAATATTCTTATGATAATAGTGTTGCAACACATAATCAAAACATCATTTTTGAGTATGAAATCAAAGTACAGAGGGATTCGGTATCAATTAACGACCTCAGATACGCTATTGTATTTAGTGATCGTGATATTTTTGATCTAGGTATGTCTGCTCAGGACTACTATATGTCTATATTTGATTTTTATGATTTCGATTTTTTATATGGAAATCCTTTCTTGAACGACAATGAAGTTGTATTGTCGGAATCAATTTCTCTTGCTTTATTTGATCAAATCGATAGTGTAGGAGAGTCAGTTGAAATAAATGGTATTGAGTATCTGGTTTCAGGAATCGTAGATGAACAAAACGAAAAAATGGTATATATTTACACTTCTAGTAATAATATTAATAGGATTTTAAACCAAGACTGGACATTTGATGATTTTATATTTTTTAAAGATAACAATTTACAAATGAAATTGTATGAACGAGGAGGTATTGATTTAGTAAGGTTAACAGAAACAAGAATAAATCAACATGCATTGATTGCTAAGTCACAATTGATTATAAGTATATTTTTTCTTATAATTGCGATATTAAATATTGTAGTGCGATTGAACTTTAAAGAGAGTGAGAAAGAAAAGCAGTTTGAGAAAAGCAAATTTAGTTATACCAAATCTTTATTTAAATCGTTAGTAGCTATGACAAAATTTATGATATATATAGTTATATTTTCTATAGCTGTACTTGCTATGGGAGGCACTATACCGGTTGCATTTACACATGTTTTAAACTTAATTTCTAAACTTTACTGGATATTGAGTATCTATGCCATACCGGTTTTATATATAACTTATAAGGGAATTAAAAATAGAAGATCAGTTGACAACACATGATTGATAAAAGGCGAAGAACAAAAATATAATTTGCTTCGAAAATGAGATGTTATTATAGTAAAAAAGAGACGATATAAATGCCTAAACTTATACTTATAAGAGAAAAAAAAGAGTACGGTATTAATCATGTTTCACAATTTTTTGTCTATGTATGCATTGATATTGCATGAACACCATATTGTCACCAAAATTGATAGTTAAGGCTTATTCTATATGAATGAGCCTATTTCTTAAATAATATCAAAAATGCAGATTGTTCTAAAAGAAAGTTTAAATTTATTTGTACATAAGTGTTTTCAATAGTTATTCATTAGGATTAGAATGGATTTTTATTAATATGAGTATTTTATGTCGCATACATGATTTGTAGAGATTGGTATAAACATATATAAGTTTATTAAATCACTTTATAAAAGCGTAGTCTACATAATGTAGATATAAAAAAGTAAAGCATATACAGTCAGATTTGATATAATAGAATTAATTTATTAGCGATAAGGGGAAAATGAATGATTAGTGAAGTCATAAAAAGAATTAGAGCAGAACATAAATTAACACAACAAGATTTAGCCAATCAACTATTTGTATCGTCTAAAACGATTAGTTCTTGGGAAAATAACCGAACAAATCCGGATATTTATGTTCTTGAGAAACTATCTGATATCTATCACATTCAAATGAATGATTTAATGGCTGGGAATATTAGTAAGTTTTCAATACTTAAATATAAAGTAAGACAAATATGGAGAAAAGTAATAACCCTAGTTAAAAACAACCTATATTTTAGTATCATAATTGGGGTAACTTTGATATCATCTATCTTGCTTGGAATAACGCCACCATTACCTTTTTGGATAGTTACTAATTTGATAGTATTTTCTGCAATTACTATAATGATTGTAAAATTTTCAAAAGCATATATAGGAATCCTGATATTTATATTTTATGATCTCATATGGAGAATGTACATGATTATTGATGTAGAGGCATATGTTTTAGAAGATGCGCTTGGAAATTTAGATTTTCTGTATCCACTTTTTTCTTGGTCATTACTCGGCTCTCTTTTTCTTGTTATTTTGTTCGGTATCTACCTTTTCATTATAAAAAGCAAACATCGATTTTATCATATCTTCACAGTAGCATCGTGTTTTATTTGGATTGTCATTATATGGTTATATCAAAGTTCTTATGATTTTATTAGAGGGTATTCATCATTTAGTTCAGAGTGGTGGTATAGAATTGAGAAAAACGACAATTTTTTATTGTATGCAATAGGGTATATAACTCTAATCGATTTATTATTAGTAGCACATAAAATATTTAAAGATAAAATAATAAATGCGAGAAAATAAGCTTAAAAAAACGACATTTTAACGTAAGCTTGAATAAAAGAATTACTATAGCTAATGAAATGTTCATAGATCACGAGTAATGCCATGAAACGCTTTTCTCAAAATTGAGAAGGTTTTTTAGGTTTACGAAACTTATGTAGGTTCAAATGAAATCCAAAGAGATCCGCTTAATCAAATATAACTTATGGTTACCGAAGATAAGATAAGTACATATCCTGATCAATGAATTTCCTTAGCATTTTTTACCATATTGTTTTGTAAAGATCAATAGAGTAGAATGTAATATAGAAGCGATATAGTTACTCAAAACAAAAAAAATGAGAAAAGTGTGGACTCAATATGAACAAAAAAATTAAATCACATATGTATCCAATCAGTTTATACGTTTTATCAAAAGATGAGTTAGTTTCACTCATCTCAAAATCACTATTGCTGCCCAATATATCATTTAATCGCTTTGTTTTAGATGATGTTACTATGCAAGCCATATATAAAAAAATCCAAAAAATGACAGATTTCAATCACCTGGATGTCAAGTGGTATACCTATCATCTCGTTATCAATCAGAATGATGAAGCAGTGGGTCTTATAGGCTATAAAGGTTTAAAAAATAGATCAGTTGAAGTAGGATACTATATTGCACCCTATTATAGAAGACAAAATTACAGTTATCAAGCTCTTATGTCGATGATTGAGTGGACTGAAAAGACCAATCAGGTTGATCGAATCACTGCAACTCGCGTATTATCAACGAACATAGGTTCACAAAAAGTACTAGAAAAATGTGGCTTTGATCTCGATGATTGTACGGACTATGAAAAGAGTTATAGTTATCACTTCACGGTTACTTAAATTAAACATCAGACACTGCAAACTCAAAGAAAAGAATCACCCCATAAAAAATGCATAAATAGATTAGAATTTCAGTAAATAGATGATAAAATGATTATAACGATTGCAAACGAGCACATAATGCTTACTCATGATAAGGTTAAATACATTGTTCGTTTTAAGAAAGAGATTAAATATGAAAGATGATTATCAAATTCGACCAACAAAAACAGCAGATATTCCTAGATTAGTTGACATTTATCACTCATGGGAAAATAATCCATTTATCAACATCGAGCAAGAACCAAGCGACTATTTTTCCATGTGTATCAATAAAGGGGATTTGCCTCCATTAGAAGGCGCAAGTAAAGATAATTATCAACTGTATTCCATTTTTTTCAGGATCAATTGATTGGTTATTTTGATTGCTATCACGGATATCCTAGAAAAGACTATCTCTGGATTAGCATTTTTGTGATTGATCAAACATTATCCGGTTATGGTCATGGATCAGAAGTAGTTAAGATGATTGAATCTATGTTCTTGAGTGAATCATACCCTACACTTGCTCTAGGCGTCAAAACTAAAAATACTCTAGGGCTCAAGTTTTGGACAAAAGTGGGATTTCGTGAAATTTTAGGTGTTTATGGAGAAGAAGAAATTGTTATAGCGTTAAAGAAGACAGTATATGTAAAAGGATAATTGATCTGATCATATTTTTTTAAGATCAGACAGTTGTTAAGTGAAAATAATATAGTTATCTCCAATCAAGAATAGTTTGTTGATTTTGGATATGTAATGTCGTGCGTTAGGAGTAAGAGTAAATGTCGTATATATTTAAAGAAGATCAACTTCGAACCTATCAAGAAACTATTGATCAAGAGTTGGCCAAGTATAATTTAGAACGAACGAAAAATGAAGAAAGAAGCCATGTTTACATCTATTTATTTGATTTTGAAAAGATGGTTGCAGGACTTCATGCAAATATTGGATGGGATTGGATTCATTTTAATACGTTTTTTTATCAAACAAGAGATCAACTATATACACTTTTAAACGAAGCACATAAAGAGTTTGGTCATCAAGCCATTGGGTCGATGATTTCATCATCTACGCCATTTTTAATAGAGGATTTTTTAAGTGCAGGATATGAAATCCATGAAACAATAGAACATATTCCTTATGAGAAGAAAAGAATAACACTCATTAACAAACATAAGAAGCAATTATCAATAAAACAAGATCATCTCACCATCGTATCTACTAAAGAGGTAAATCCGTATCACAAGCAACTCATTGAACAAGGAAAAGAGTTTGATACTAAATTATATGAATATATGGGGCAATCAAAAGACCTTTCTTTTGTATGTCTGGATAACGATGTATGTGTTGGTGGTGTCCTAGGGTCCATTCAAAATCATACGCTTAGTATTGACGCATTATATGTGGATAAAGCACATAGATATAAGCAAATAGCCTCTAGATTAATGGATATGATAGAAAAAGAAGCAGTTAAGCATCATGCAAAAATAGCCTATTTAGGAACTGGGTCTTTTCAAGCTCCTGATTTCTATCATAAGTTAGGATATAAGATTGTTATGACAGTTGATGATTTTCCTAAAGGATTTAAAAATCACACAATGTTAAAAACACTGATGTAATTATATATATGTCAATAAGTTTAAAGATCCCTTCTTTCAGATAAGAAGGTTTTTTCTTGATATCTATCCATGTATAAACCTATGAAATGAAAAGTATAACTGTTATAATGAATTTAAGAAAAGGATGTGTTTATATGAAATACTTCACAATGAATAATGGACTAAGTATACCTGCGTTAGGTACTGGGACAAATACGTTTGGAAAAGAAAACAACAGTTTTCATGGGAAAATCACTTATGATACAAAAGAGTTACGATCAGCGATCGAACTTGGTTATCGATTAATAGACACAGCTATTTATTATCGTAATGAAGCAGTTATCGGTAAAGCTGTTAAAGAATCTAATATCGATAGAAGTGATTTTTTTATCACATCAAAAATTCCAACAGACAAAGAATATGTTGAAACTGAGGATAAAATAAGACATCACGTCGATCAATCACTTAAAGCTTTAGATTTAGAATATATTGATCTATATCTCATACACTTTCCGCTTGAAAAAAATGAAGATAACTTAAGTGTGTGGAAAGTATTAGAAACATATGTTGATCAAGGGTTTATCAAATCAATCGGCGTCTCAAATTTTAATGAAAATCAATTATCATATTTAATAAAACATGCAAACATAAAGCCAGTACTTAATCAGTTTCAATCCTATCCAGGAAAACACCAACAGGAATTAATCGATTTTTGTAAAGCAAACGATATTATTCCAGAGGCATATCAATCATTTGCGAAGTTGGATGATCAGACCAAGGATGTCTTAAAAGAAATAGCTAAATCGTACCAAAAAACTTGGAGTCAAATTGTTCTAAATTATCAAGTGCATGAAGGATTAGTGGTCATCCCAAAATCACATAGTCAAATGCATCAACTTGAGAATATTGATATTTTTGATTTCAATTTATCAAAACAAGATGTAGAGAAAATTAAGAAACTATAGTAAAAAAATTCCTGAGAATTCAGGAGTTTTTTTCATTATTGTATACAGTTTATCTATAGTGAATCATAGTTTTATCCTTGAAAATATAAGCCGATGCGTGCATTTAGTTTGATTGGGAGCACTTTATGAAGTAATATTAAAAAAAAGGAGAAAACTTATGAAAAAAATACTAAGCACACTAGTATTTATAATTTCATTATCGGTTTTTTTATTTGCATGTGATAGAGATCAGCAAACAACTTATATAGATCTATCACCTGCAGAAGCAAAAGAACTTATAGATAGCACACCTAATCTAATAATCATCGATGTATCACCATATTATAGTCAAGGACATATTCCAGGTGCAATCAATTATTATCTAGGTGACGGGTCTCTTGATGATGCAATTTTAAATCTAGATAAAGATTTGATATATTTAGTGTATTGTCATGTTGATAGTGTATCAATAGCGGGTGCGAACAAGCTTATTGAAGCGGGATTTGAAAATGTCTATCGATTAGAAGGTAACTATTCGGCGTGGGTAGAAGCTGGATATCCTGTAGAGACTGATTAAGACTGATGAGAAAATATATGTTCATCAATATAAGTTAACAACTCCTCTTGAAAAGAGAAATATTGAGAGTAATGCCCTTTATATGATGACATTTGTTTTCCTTCCCCAGTGATATTAAAAATGAATCCGTTTTGGTTTTCTTTATCAAAGAAAAACATGCCATGAAACCCATATGCCAGTCCACAGTGACCAACTAAAGTATAGTTCATCTTTTTCAGTGGTTTATTCACGCATTGGTTATTGATGATATTAAATACTAGGCCACTATGACGATAAAACCCGTTTTTATCTAACAGCATTCTATGTTGATCTAAATAATGTGTTTGATACATTTCGTTTAAGCTTTTATTTGTCAATAAAACAGAATTTGAACTCAAAAGATCGAGCATAAGCTTACTTAGTTCTTTAGCATTAGATCTCAAACCGCCTTGAGGACTGAATAAACTGCCGTTGCTTCCAAGTTCATATAGATCGTAGTTATGAATTTTAATATCTTGATCACATTGTGGTACCCAAACACCATTTATCTTGCGAAATAAAGGTCTAATATGACTAATTGTATCTTCATCAGTTGCATTGAAAGAACCATCCATAGATAAGGGTCCTAATATATAAGTCTTCATGTATCTATCGAAACGCATTTGACTCACAACTTCAATGATCATCGCAAGTAAATGAAATCCGGTATTGTAATAGATAAATGTTTCTCCAGGTTTAAATTTGGAGAACATTTTTTCATTATAATACTTACCCTCAGCTTTAAATAGTTCTTTAGAATGTTGTGGGTATGGAACAAAATTAGTTTCAGTATCTAATAAACTTGAAGTATGTGTTAATAAATGCTTGATTGTGATGATATCGTTAGGAAAGTTTGGATTTCTAAGACTAAACTCAATGTATTTTTCAATATTATCATCTAAGGAAAGCTTATTTTGTTCTTTTAACTGCATGATTGCTATCCCTACAAATATCTTAGAAATCGATGCAATCCTATATAAATCATCTCTTTTTAAAGGGTTTATAGCTATATTTGGATTTGAGTAAAGCATTTCAACGATGACCTGATTATTTTTAATGACTAACAAATCTATATCATGCAAATCATATCTTGTACATAAGTTTTTTATAAATTCTTTCAATGTAAATCACCTCTACCTCATTTTATCAAAAAATGTTTGAAATATGATTATAATCAAGTAAAACAAAGACTATAGGATATAACATCACCATACTGTAAAGTCGTGATATAATTGTAATAACAATCATTAAATAGAAATGGAGAAAAGTAATATGAAATCCTTATTAAAAAAATCATGGTTCACAGGCGCTGTAGCAATAGGTCTGTTACTCTTAGTGTTTTTTATAAATCTTTCGGTAATGAACTTAAAACTAAAGTCACCTTATGAAGATGAAACAGTGATGTCTTTAGCAAACAATCTATCAACAGGTCGCTACGTTAACATCTTTTCTTTTGTTTTTATGCTTGTATTTTATATTTCATTCATTCCATTACTTTTATCAGGTTTCAGTTTTTTAAAAAAAACCAATTGGGGATTTGTTTCAGGGGTTTTATATTTTCTTGGATATAATTTAGGACTTATTGTTTATCAATCAAGCTATAATGTTTTACCGATCTTCGCAATCATATTAATCATATTTAATTTAATCATTATGGCGGGTATATTTGTTCTTCTGATTTTTAGGAAAAAGATACTTCTAGAAAACCAAGTGAGTGAAAAAACCGAAAAAGAGATTTTATTAAATCAAACAAAAATACCGCTCGCTGTTTTGATTGTTGACTTTGTTGCAATAGCCGTTGCATTATCAACATTTTTCATTCCGCTTTATACATTGGGCGCAGTAAATCCATATCGTGCAATTTTAGCTTCTGTTTTATTTACAAGCGATTTAAGTCTTGATGTCATCATCTTTTTCTTTTATAACTTTGTCGTCTTTTTAAGTATCTTTTTATATTTATCTAGATGTTTAACCTATTACTTTTTTGATAAATCAAAGTTTATAACTGAATCAAAATCATTTATAAATTTTATTTTTATCACAACAATTATATTTTTCATTACAGGATTATCGATGAGCACATACTACACGCTAAATAATGAAGTGGCTAGCACACCAGCGTTTATTCCGATGATTTTAATGAGTGTTGTTATATTTGCTTATGCAATCTTTAGAGGAAAATATAATGCATTTTCGGAACTTAAAACTGAGGAAAAAAACAGCAAATATCCAAGAATTGAACCGCTAGCCTATGTGATTTTATTAACACTTATTTCTACTGCAATGTTGTTTTTATATATCATAAAAATTGAAATAACTTATGGAACTTATACAAACTCAGTTCGACTATCTGGTTTAGATATTCTTAGAGATTATGCAGTTTTAGACCCTGGTTATCGAATAGTAGCTTTCTTATTGGTTGCTATGCTAATGACGGTTGGCATTACATTTGTAGTAAGCATATCAAGTTACCTTTCAAAGCATAAACAGTTTAGTAAGATAGTTATCCTAGCAACAGTGCTTAATGTTTTCTTTGTATTTATTATTGCTGTATCAGGTTTTTATTTCCAAATCGCTAAAGAGATCAATCAAAGTATTTTAATTGAAATATTCTCTATATATGGAATCAATCTACAAGAAGCTCTTGTCTACGAATATCAGATTAGTACAGATGCAATTTATGCCTTAATTGGATCTGTCATCGTATTAATCATCATGTTTATGAGAAAAGTATTTGATTATGAAGAGCTTAATACATTAGAAGCTACACTCGCGCCTTCAAATGATGCAAACGAGATAAGCAGCGAATCAGTACCTGCAGATGCTTATGATGATGAGCAATTAAAAAATTTTGATCCATGTCCAGCATTCACAGATCTAGATTCAAGAAAAGCAGTATTTAAAGAAGATTTAGACAAACGTTTAGGATATAAAACAAAAGAACCATCATTAAATGATCTAATTAATTTTGTTGTTGAATACGCCAGAAATTCAAGATTACATCTTTCGTATACACCAGAGGATATTGCGACATTTGTTGCTGGTATGGGCGCAAGCAAACTTTCCATTTTACAAGGTATGTCTGGTACAGGTAAAACAAGTTTACCTAAAATATTTTCAGAAGCTATTTATGGAAATATCGATATTATCGAAGTTGAATCTTCATGGAAAGACAAAAATGAACTTTTAGGGTATTATAATGAGTTTTCGATGAAATACACACCGAAAAAATTCACTTTGGCTTTATATAAAGCAGCACTTAATCAAGATATTTTTACAATTATACTTCTTGATGAAATGAACTTATCAAGAATAGAGTATTATTTCTCAGATTTTCTTTCACTTATGGAGAACGAAGAAGATCAAAGAGAACTTAAGCTCATCAACATCAGACTAAATAGAAAAGAAGATGACGAGGAGATTGAGTATAGAGCACTAGATCATGGAAATACACTCAAAGTACCACCAAACATATGGTTTATTGGTACAGCAAACCGCGATGAATCTACATTTGTTATATCAGATAAAGTATATGACCGTGCGCATACAATGAATTTCACGAAACGTGCACCTAAAGTGCGTAATTATGCAAATCCAATTTCTAGAAGATTTTTTGATTATAAAACCATGAATGACCTCTTTTTAAAGGCGAAAGATTCAGGAGACTTTGATGCAGAAAACAATGAAATCATTAAACAAGTTGAAGTTTTGTTAGCGCCTTATAATATTTCATTTGGGAATCGCATCTTAAAACAAATAGAAGATTTCGTTAACATTTATAAAGCATGTTTCCCTAATGAAGATGTCGAAAACGAAGCCATCGAAAAGATCTTATTAAGTAAGGTTGTAGCTAAGTTAGAAGTTAAAACTATCGATGATAAAGAACAACTTGAGATGGCATTCGATAAATTGAACTTAAACTTATGCAGTGAGTTTATTAGACGTCTTGACAATGAATAAAGCAGAAAAACATTTTCCTCAAATTAAAATCGAGGAGTATCAAAGATTTGCGTCTTTATTAGAAGGCATTGACAGATTTATAAAAAAACACCAAGTTGTTTCTTATATAGAGTTTGACTATTATGTCGTACACGATATGACATTGTTTTCCATTGAACCAGATTTTGATTTTGAAAAACTAAGTGAAATGATTGAGTATATCAGAAAATCATTATCAGCGATTAAAAGAATT
>SWCA01001276.1_pt1 | contig 37416 bp, 28 predicted proteins | sample 4692961 | NCBI WGS metagenome assembly SWCA01 (sample SAMN10267275, study PRJNA491770) | bioreactor metagenome | isolation source: DHS bioreactor inoculated with | place: Japan: off Shimokita Peninsula
CGCTATCGCAAGCTTGACGCCGTGTACATCGCCGACGGTCATCATCGCACGGCATCGACCGTCCGCGTCGGATTGCAGCGCCGCGAACAGGCTGCATCTGCCGGGCAGCCCGTCACCGAGCTGTCGCCCTTCCAGTATTTCTTAAGCGTTACCTTTCCGTCGGCGCAGCTGCACATCATGCCGTATAACCGTATCGTCAAAGATCTGAACGGCCTGACCCCGTCGGATTTTCTCGCTGCTCTGCGCAAGCTCGGTTCGCTGACGGAGCGCACAGCTACGAAGTCTGACCTTCATCGCATCGACGTATATATCGATAAGAAGTGGTATGAGTTCCATCCGAGTCAGGTGCCCGGCGATGTATTAAAAGGCCTTGATGTTGCCGTGTTGCAGGATCAGGTCCTGGCGCCCATCCTTGGCATCGATGATCCGCGCACATCGTCGCGCATCGCCTTCGTCGGCGGAATTCGCGGCGAGGCGGAGTTAACGCGCAAGGTAGACTCGGGCGAGTGGGCCGTCGCCTTCTCGATGCATGCCACGCCCATCGACGCCCTGTTTCTTGTCGCCGATGCAGGAGAGGTTATGCCTCCGAAGTCGACCTGGTTCGAGCCGAAGCTGCGCACGGGGTTCTTTGTGAATTCACTGGAGTGAGGGGGGCATTAAAGATTAGGCGTATCCGGGTCAATATGCACTGAGGATAATTTCATGAATAACGATTACACCTTGGCCGCAATAGGTGAATATGTGCGCACCAATGATGTCGGCGGAGGGTCGAGGACTAAAATCGGCGGCGTGCCTCTGGGGTTCCCTGAAGAATTGTGGCCTGAATGTGCAAATTGCTCCAGACCCATGGATTTTTATTGTCAGATAAACTTAATAGATCCTATTGTGGTGAGTGAGAGGTATGAGCGATGTTATGTGTTTCTATGCCATGGATATATTGATCGACAGATGCCAGATCAATGTGCAACTTTTTTGCCCAATGTAGGTACTAATGCAGCGATTTTGATAAGTGGCCTCAATCTAAAAACACTCTGCAAAAATAAAGGGGTTGAAGTATTCGATAGTTTTCTCTGCGATTTCAGTCAGCGAGAGGAGCCTATTGTTGATAGCTGTGATGCTACATTGCCTGATTCGGCATTTTTAGACAAAAGTGGACGAAATGATATCAGGGACAGTACATCGCAAGTACTGAAGATTGGTGGCACTCCCGTATTTGTTCAGGATAGAATGGATCTTGTGTGTCCTGTCTGTTCAGGAAAAATGAAGTTCTTTGCACAGATTGGATCCGAACTGGAGGACGCAGGATACGGCGGATACTCATTACCGATTGGTGATGCAGGTGAAATTTATCTGTACAAGTGCGAACAGGAATGTTCACCTGTGAGCACGTCCGTTTTTTGGCAGTGCTGATGGAGCATATTAGATGCGCAGACAAGTTCGGTTAATTCAACGATTGGCCGCTTTGCTTGGGGCCTCCAGAGTCGCTGTCACACGGTCCTGCCGCTCCCTGTTTCTCGCGATTAATGACGTTAGGCGCGGAATCGGAGGGACACCATGATGCAGATAGAGCATTACGACCAATTGGAAAGCTGGGCCCAGGAGCATTCTTATTTTCAGGACGGCCGCGTGATAAGCATGACGCCGATACCTGGGCTGGGGTCAGATGCCGTACCGACGACGGTGACTGTGGAACTGGGCTATCCCATCAAGGGCACTTACGAGGCGAATTCTGAAATGGTGTACCGTGCATTCAGGTTGCTGGCGCAAGGAGTCACGGAATATTACTTCGACTCGGAGTGGCAAGAGTTCTCTTTTGATGGATGCATTAACGGATTAGATACGATGCTAACAGCAGAAGGGATTGACTTCCTGATAGACATCCCTCCCAGGGTCAGGCTTAAATGTAGCGTCCTGCACGCTGTGGAGCTTCCCCATTTCGTCGAAATTGTAAGGCCAGAGCCCAGCGAAACGAAGTTTGTTCTGGTTGTGAGCCGGCAGCCGCTACCATCGCCTGCTTTCTGGCTTGATGAGTTCGCTCAGAAGGGAATTGATCTCGCATGGCATGTCCTGGGTGGGGCACCGGTTGACCTGGCGAGTGTTCCTTCCGCCAATTATGAAGGTTGGTTTCTGCAAGATCCTGGCGACATGAGCGATAAGAAGCCGGGTCTGCTGTTTGACGTATGTCGAGCGACGCCAGACGGATTCTCTGTTTCCCTTGAGAGGAGAGGTCTTAAGGACCGAATCTGGTACGCAGCCATGGAGAGCGTGGAGGCCTTTGCGCCGGCGATGATACAGATTCAATCTGGAAATTGCACCTTCACCCTGGAAGAATGGAAGACATATCGGAACTCCTTGGACAAAAACGGAGATGTCGATGCAGGAACAATTCCGCTAAAAGCACGAAAGAATTTGCCTGGCCAATAACAAGCCTTTATCCAGATCTTCTTGTTTCAACATTCACAGGATAAGGCTCTGGAAAGACCGGCGAAACACTGAATTCGAGGTTCGCGTCTTTCGCGCTTTTCGCGGACAATAACTCTTCGATGAAGCCGCAAACTCCCGTAGCAGTATCTGGCACTCACCCGGCAGCGTGAGAATCCAACAGACGATTTCTCCCGGCTACAGCGCCTCCCATTGGCCGCTTGCGACCGCCCGTCTGGTGGCTCAATTTTCGCGACAATTGACCCGTTGCAGCATCGAGATTTTTCGGTTGACACCTCGAGTATTTTGACCATAATTCAGACTAACTGATGGCTCCTCGCTCATTCCAGATAATGTATGCGCCAGAAGTATCGAAGCATTTCGATTATATCGACCGAAAGTACTGGAATTTGATTCGGGAAAAAATTGAAGAACAGTTGCTCTACAGTCCGGACAAGGAAACACGCAACCGCAAGCCTCTTCGCAAACCGCCGATTCCCAACCGTTGGGAAATTCGATTTGGGCCGGCAAATACTTTCAGAGTGTTCTACGAAATCGATACAGAGAAACATACCGTGAAAGTACTCGCCATCGGTTATAAGGAAAACGAACGACTGTACATTGGCGGAAAGGAAATAATATGAAGATAGCACCGATTGCTGACGTGAAAGCGAAGCTGAGCGAATATGTCGAGGCCAGCCATAAGGGGCCGGTCGTGATTACAAAAAACGGAAAGCCGGCCGCTGCTCTGATCGCTATTGAGAATGATGATGATCTGGAGATGATATTGCTGGCGAACTCCCCTCGCTTGCAGAAGATTCTTGAGAAATCAGCAAAATCAATTGCGGCGGGAAAGGGAATCAAGCATGACGAATTCTGGGCCAGCCTTGAGGCAAAGGCAAGCCCTGCAAAGGCAGCGAAGAAGCGTGTTTGAATAGCGCCGCAGACTCCCGCACCACTGAGTGGAGCTCAGTTCCCAGAAAAGTGACACCTGCCATCGCTACTCACGGTGAATTCAATGTTTGCCAATGGGATTATCAGCTTTGAATTCAAATCCATTCGTCCACGAAAAACACGAAGAGCGCGAAAGAAGTCCGGTTAACAAGCCTTTATCCGGATCTTCTTGTTTCGACATTCACAGGCTGAGGCTCTGGAAAACCGAATGACTCTGCATTCGAGTTTCGTGTCTTTCGCGCTTCTCGTGGACAACAACTTCTTTAAGGGGCCGCACACTCCCGTTGCAGTGACGTCAACTCAACTGGCAGAATACTGACGCCGTATAACGCCCCCCAACAACTCTCTTCTTTCTCCCTCCGTCTCCTCAGCGCCCTCCGTGGTTCACCCCTCTTCCTGCCGCCATTCCCATAACGGTGACTGGAACTCAATTCGCAGCGGGGAATCTAACATACGATTTCCCCCGACCGCAGTGCCTGTCACACCGCAAAAAATGATGGACAATCGTCACAGTATTACAATTGTTATAACATGGCGGTAAAAGAAACGGTAATCCGAAGTATCGGTAACTCGCAAGGAGCGACCATCCCGAAGTCCATGCTCGAACGCCTCCACCTTCAGCCTGGAGATCGGGTGCACCTGATCGAGACAGATTCAGGAATCCTGATCTCTCCATATGATCCGGATTTCGATCAAGCGATGCAGGTGTACGAAAAAGGAGCGCGAAAATATCGTAACGCTCTTAAAGAACTTGCTAAATGAAGCGATCGATCAGATGGCTGACCGAAAGGATGATTCTTGCGATCCACAAGGATCAAATCAACCAGTCGGGCGGCATCCATGGCATACGAGATCAGGGATTGCTGGAGTCCGCTCTTTTCCGTCCACAGAATCTCCTCAATTACGACGACAGAGTCCAGTTGCTTCAACTCGCTGCGGCTTACGGCTATGGAATAGCCCGAAATCATCCATTCGTAGATGGCAACAAGCGCATTGCTTTCATGGAGATGTATGTATTTCTCGGTTTGAACGGATACGATTTTGACGCCACAGAAGAGGATGTCGTAGCCAGGATGCTGCAACTGGCGGCCGGAAAACTCAACGAATCAGAACTGACGAACTGGCTTACTGAACATGCGAGAAAAGACAGGGGCTGAAGCATCGCTCGACTTCTGTTCAAATCCTTCTATCCACGAAAAACACGAAAAGCGCGAAAGAAATCCCCGGCGAACAAGCCTTTATCCTGATCTTCTTGTTTCGACATTCACGGAATAAGGCTCTGGAAAACCGAAGAAACACTGTATTCGACGTTCGTGTCGTTCGTGCTTTTCGTGGACAATAACTCTTCGATCGAGCCGCACACTCCCGTAGCAGTTCGTGGAACTCAAGTGGCAGAAAGATGACACCCGACCTACACGCCCAAAACTTTCCTTCCTCCCTCCGTGTCCTCAGTGCCCTCCGTGGTTCACCTTCTCCTGGCTCGCACTCTTTTCGGCTAACCTCTTATCTCCCCACGACCGAGATCTGCCCGCTCTTCGCCTCAACGCATATGGCAAAGCTCAGCGGATCCGTGTTCTTCTCGTTCGTGTAATAATGATGCTCGCCCTTGAATTCATAGCAGATGCGTCCGTTCGATGCCGATTCACCCGTTAACCGGATCTCGGCGTCCGTATGCCAGTAGCTGATAAGGATCTGGCCTTTCAATAGAAAAGGCAAGAGGAATGAAGGAGCAAGCAACTCGCCCTTTAAGGCCCTTCCGATAACGACCTCATCGCCCGGTGCGATGCGCGTCACATCGGGCCGGGTAAGCATAGAGAAATCCGCCTCGCTAACAACGACCTCTTTCTTCTGCATCGAACGAAAGAGCAGGGGACGGCCCTGTATCTTCAGATAAGGCGCATCGATCGGCCCATAGCCTTTGAGCACATCGCTCGAACGTGCGTGAATCGTGCGGTTGCGTTCTTCCTGTTCGGCCGTGTCAGTCATGCCGCTCCATGGGTTCTCGCCTCGCTCTACGTTATAAAGAAGCGGCACAGGAATCGCGCTTTTTCTGATTCGTTCAAGGGTGGTGCGCAGCGCCTCCGCCGACGGACTGCCATGCCTCAGTATAATCAGTTCCTTGCTTATGGCGATCTGATAGGAGCCTTTTTCGCGGTTCGAGATGTGATCCGACTTATGGGCGAGGGCCTTATGAATCGTCCCTCTCAGTGCGCTGTGCATCTCCCCTGTCAGTGCAAGCGCGGCAGGCTCGCCTCCGGAATACAGGCCCGACGAGCTCTGCTTCGCTGTAACAGGTTTATAGAACAGAAGCGTCGGACCGATCTCATAGAGATTGCCGTTTCCGTCCGAGATGCGCAGTGGTTCGTCGTTCATAGCTTGAGGATGAGCCTGTAGCGAAGCTCCGGATGCGCAATTCAGAATTAATAGCGTGAAGAAAATGGCAAGGGCTCTGCTCATAGAGAACAGCCTCATTCATCGCCTCAGAAAGGCAAGCTTTATGGCTTTTTATAGAGCTCCCATCCGCTGAGGAGTCATGGAACGAGCTTTAGAAACTGCTCAAAGCTTGCACTGATTTTGCGAATATGAAACTCAAAGGTATCTTCTTCCTCTTCCAGATCTTCATCTTCGTCTTCGTCAAACTCAACAGGATAACCTCTAAAAGAGATGAGGTAAACCGGAAGTGGATCGTTTTTATCGAGTCGATTCTCGCTGTGCCGTGGAACAACGGCAATCTCATGGAAGTAGTCGTCGTCGCCTGCTATCGCCTCAAAGAAGCCGATCGGTTCGCCGCCTGTGCTGTCGCTGATGGCGACTCGGATTGCCTGGTCGACGAGGCCTCCCATTCGATCCAGCATATCACTGAGAAATCTCAATCTGTATTTCTTTCCCTCAACGGTGATAAACTTTCCGTCCATGCCTTTGAATTGTTCGTCGGCAATAAAGTCATGTAGAGGTTTGGGCAACGCCGTATCATAGGCCGTTCGAAAAATCTTTACGAGTTCTACCGAGTTCATGTTGATCATAGAACAGAACATCGAAATTAATTTTTCAGTTTCTTGATAGGTTGCTCTGCTCGTAGACGTGAAGAAACTCGGCAAGGATCATCGCCGTCGCTCCCCAGATGTTCTCGCCTGCGACGCGAAAGGCCGGCGCATGGATCGTCCTTTCTTTATACTGGAACGTATGCGTGCTGTGATTGCGTCGATCGAGCAGCGCATCAAGCGGCACCTCGATAATGCGTTCAACCTCGGTCGGGTCCGGTCGAAACTCCGGAGCAGCGTCGACCGTTCCGATCACAGGCTGCACGAGAAAGTCGCTCACAGGTATATATAGAGAGCTGAGCGTTCCGATGATGGCGACGTCACGAATCCCCATCTCTTCTTCGGCCTCGCGCAGGGCGGTGTCGATGAGGCTGACGTCGCGATCCCCTTCGAAGGCGCCGCCGGGCAGGCTGATCTGACCGGAATGCGGACCGCTGCGTGACGGACGCATCATCACCGGTAGATAGAGATCGCCTTTTCGCTGATAGAGGCAGATGAGCACTCCGGCCTGTTTCGCGTTTGTGGGAGGTGTGAAATGCGGATCTGTGCGCGACGTCCAGTGCTTCCAGATCTCGGGCCCCGGAAGAGGCTCTTTCAGGCGTTCGGTGAGGCTGTTACGTATGGCGTTCATGTTTCAAATCAGAAGCGCTCAATCGTCGCTCTGATAAGAAACAAGATAGCATGAATCCGGGCGAAAAGCAATCAGCCTTCGTCTTCTTCGTCGTCCGAGTCCTTCTTTGGCTTCTTCTTTGTGCTCTCATCTTCCATTAAAAGAAGCAGATCGATGAACTGTATGAGCGAGATGCGGATCTGCTCGTCGGTGAGCAGGGCCCTTAGCTGTCTTACCCTGTAAAGCAGCCGTGGATCGTCGAGTACTCCCAGCGGATGGTGGTCAGGAGCGGGCAGCCGCAGCAGCTCAGAGACGTCGACGTTCAGAGCGGCGGCGATCGCATGCAGGTTCCCGAGTCGCAGCTCCGTCTGACCGTTTTCGATGCGTGAGATCATGCTTTCGCCGATCTGCACTCCCTGGCGCTCCAGCAGGTCGGCGGCCAGATCCTTCATGCGAAGTCCCCGACTTTTGCGAAACGTGCGGATTCGCTCCCCAATGCGCCCGAGCGTTGTATCGTAGCCTGTTTCCATATCGGTCTCCCGTCGACGAATGGCTTCAAAGGCGGCGAACTTGCATATTATGCAACCGAGCATTCCTATCAACATAGGCTTCCGGTGGAAAAAAACGCCGGAAATTGAACCCGATGCATCCTCTAAAAAATGAACTGCACTTTTTGCAATCAGTTCGCCTTCAAGTGAATAAACCGCACCTCTCCCTTCCAGAAGCCAGGCCACCGTTCGGGATTTCGGTCATTCAGCATAAATATACCGGTGGGTTCTGTCTCGTCATCAAGAAAAATAATCAACCGAAATCGATTTCTATAAGCCAGACCTTCGCGAGTCGCTGCGTCTGCCTTGCGGTACCGCACCTTACCTTCGGCGGTGATGTCGATGCTCTCGTTAACGTAAGCTGGCTGAAGCGCATACGTTCCTGCCAGCTCCTTGCCCGGTGCATACTCTTCGGAGCGGTCGTCGACGTCAGAAGTCCGACTGCAGGCGTTAACAAGGATGAGCGTTAAAGTTAAGAAAATGATCTTTTTCATGATGAGGGTATCCATACCTGGTCGGGGCGAATGCGAATACTGAAGCGATTCTGTCGACCGTTTGATTTCATGAAGTAGTTGAATTGCAACAGGCCGCCTTCGTAGATGTTGAACTCGCCGTTGCCGATCAGCGACGCCTCATCGCCGTCGATGCGAACGATAAGCGGTTTGAAAAGCGATCCCGAGCTGTGACGCTGGATGTCGAAGTCCACGTATCGCAGCCGTCCGGGATCAAGCTCCATCAAACGCAGAAGCAGATCAAGGCGATAGTCCTTTTGAACGGGAACATGCTTTGCCTTGATAAAAAGCCCCGTCAGGCTCTTATAATAAAGGTCGGCCAGGTATAACCCTTCGGCCTGGAAGGTGTATTTGAATTCGAGGGATTCAAGAGGATCGACTTCAAGTCCCGGATCGGTGAACAGGCGACTGCGATAGCCGTCTCCGCTATAGTTCACCTCAAAGCGAGCGTCATGCGACGGCAGCGCCGCATCGTAGAAGATGCGATAATGGGCGCTCATGTTGAAGCCGTCCGGACGAACCATAGTGAGCTCGGTCGAGGGGATGCGATGCCTGAACTGGAACTGTAAGGTGGAGGGCATATCGGGCGATGCGTCGCTGATTTTCAGAACGCGTATCTGTCCGTTGATGATCGCCTGCTCGAAGTATTTGCGAAAGCGCGGATTCTGGATAAATTTATTCTCCCAAACGGGCCCGAAGTCTTCGGATTTCACGGCGTCGGGGCCGCTTACGTAACGGCGCAGGTCGTCAACGAATACGCCTGTACGATGGATTGCATCTTCAATCGACATCTCGTCGATATCGAGCTGGAATTCGGATTGATGCTTGAAGATGATGCCATCCGAAGATGTTTTAAACAGATCGGGCTGAATCGATGCCGTGAACTGAAAGGGCACCGTGCCGATACGACCAGGAACATTTACGGCGATGCGGCTCGAACCGACAAGCGTCGCCTCATCCACATGAATGGGAGCAAGCGACTTCCACTGATCGCCGAAGTCCATATTCAGATCGCGAATGGTGATCTTCACGTCGGGGGCTAACGCTTCCCGGTCGCGAAGCCGCCTGATCTGCAGGCCGACGGCGTATTCGATCGTGGCCGATTTCACAAACGGAGGAAGTTTGAGGTTTTCGCTTTCGCGCAGATTGAGCTTGCCTTTAAAGCGAGCTTCGTCGACGCCCGTTTTCGCATCTCTGTCCAGTTCGGCCGAATGTTCGATCAGAGGATTGCGAACGTTGAGTCGCGAATTGAGCATGCCTGTGGCGTAAGAACCGACGATCATCTGATCAAAGCTTCCGTCGAGATCTCTCGCTTCGAAACCGGTATCGGGAATCGAGAACTGTAGATGCTTGAAGGCTCCGCGCAGATGAAAGGCATAGCCTTCTTCGGTCAGGTCGATGGAGCCTTCGGCGTTGATGACGCCTTCTTTCCAGCGCAGATCGGCGTCGGCGGGAAGATAGGGAAAGCTTGCCATCCATAGATGGGGCAGACGCACCGGCATGCTTTCCACTCTGACGAAGAGACGTTCCATGGGAGCGGACTTCCAGCTTCCTTGAATCTTGAAAACATCGTCGTCGCGGAATTCGACGGCAAGGCGCAGCGCGGGCGTTTCCATGTCGCGGACGATGAGCGTGCCGGCAAGCCGCACGTCTTTTGCCGCGAAATCGGCGCTATCTTTCAAGCCGTCGATCTGCACATCTCGCCATTCCAGATCGAGCGAGGTGTGTTTGAGGAAGGCGATGAGCTTTTCTATTCTTTTCCGCGGGTCGGATTTGCCCGACAGATTCATACGCCCTTCGATAAGAATCAGGCGTGAGGGCGTGACGTTGCCGCGAAGCAGCTCAAGCAGAGGGAACTGAAAGATGGCCTGGCCTGAACTGAAGACGACGTTCTCTCCCTTTTCAGTGCGTTCGGCGATATGAACGCCTGTAAGAACGAGACCGCGAAAGATATCGTAATGGGCATTTCCGTATTTCAAAGAGAGGCCGGCTTTTTCTTCTATCAGCCGGGTCTCGGTGTTGATTACTCCGGCCTCGGCGATGCGGTTTTCAATCAACTTCGCCGTCGCGAAAAATGCAGCGATACTTGCTGCTGCGATTGACAGGAGAACGACCGGAATCCATTTCTTTTTCATTGTTCGGGAAAACAGTCCTCTCATGCCCTGCAAGGTCAACACATTTGCCGTATTCGTGCGAAAGCTGATTCTGATCCTGCCTCTCTGTTTTCCAGCCGCGCTTCTGGCTCAGCATAAGATACCGTCCCGTCATTACGAATGGAAGACGTTGCGTACCGATCGTTTCCTCATCCATTATCCGGAAGGCTATTTAAATGTTGCGCGTATTGCCGCCGATATCTCTGAAAAGACGGCCGATCGACTGCAGGGCGTTCTGCGTCATAACCTGAGCCGTCGCGTTCCCGTTTTTCTTTACCCGTCATTTCAGGATTTCCAGGCAACGAACATACTGCCTTATGCCATCGACGAAGGCACGGGCGGATTCACGGATTTTTTTGAGAGACGTGTCGTTCTTCCCGTCAACGGAGATCTTGAAGCTCTGAGGCATGTGCTTGCGCACGAAATCGTTCACGCCTATCAATTCGATATGCTGGGCGGCAACTACGGTGCCTATCCATTGTGGTTGATGGAGGGCATGGCCGAGTATCTGAGCAACGGCACGCAGGGCATGGACTCCGTTGTAAGGGATCTCATGGTTTATTCGCGCATGCCCGATCTGTTTGATCTGCAGTTTGCAGGTGGCGGCTACATGAATTATCCGGGCGGGCAGTCCATCATGCATTTCATCGCGATCCGATGGGGGCCGGAGCGCATCGGTATGCTGTTACGCGAGATGGCCGCTCTGCGTCATCTCGATAAGGCCTTTCGTTCTACGTTCGGCATGAACTTCTTTGAGTTCGGCGTCGAATACCGCCTGCATCTGGAGCGCACATATGCGAAAGCGAAGGCCTATGACGAAGCATCCCTGCGTTATCAGAAGGTGAGCTTTCGTTATCTTGATCGAAACGGATTTCATTATAAGCCGGCTCTTTCTCCGGACGGGCGCACCGTCGCCTTTCTTACCTATCGCAGCATCTTCCCGGCCATCGTGATTCGCAGGCTGCCGGGGCCGGGCATATCGGAGGATGAGCAATCCGAAAAACGATTGCTGCTGCGTTTTCTCAAGTCGGCCGACTACGAAGAATGGCAGCCGTTTACGACGCGGCTCTCGTTTCATCCCGACGGTACAAGATTGCTTTTTGGTACGCGAAACCGGGGCAGCCAGGCCCTGGCCGTCGTCAATATAAGTGACGGATCTCTGGAGCGGTTGTACACTCCGCCTGTCGACGTCATCTCAGATCCGGTCTATTCGCCCGACGGCAGCCGTATCGCTTTCGTAGGTTCGATCAGAGGACGCACCGAGCTTTTCGTGATGGACGTAGACTCCGGCTCGATGCGGCCGCTGACAGACGATCTGTGTCGCGAAAGCACGCCCTCCTTCACACCCGATGGACTGTTCGTTGACTACGCCTCATGCGGTAACGGAGATGCCATCGAGCCTGATATGGATCTTTTTCGCGTCGATCTGCAATCGGGGCAGATTCGACGATTGCTTGCCATGCCGGGGCGTCAGGAGATGCCCTCGCACGGAACCGACGGCAGCGTACTTTTTATATCAGATCATCAGGGCGTGCGCAATCTGTACAGACTGCGTGGTACGGCAACGAGGGACGGTAAGACGGGCAGCGAGAACGTTGAGGCGTTAACCGCTTCGAATACCGACCTTTTACAGATCGATGTTTCTTCACAGCGGGGCGAGTCGGTCGTCTTTTCGCGTCGCGAAGAAGGAGCGATCGAGATCTATCGTATGGCCGCTCCGGCAGTCGATGCAGCCTTCTATCGTCGCTATGGCGGAGCCGATCCCGAAGAGAAGCGACTGCCTGCCGTCAGCACAGCGGGCCTCGTATCAACCGAGCTCGATTCACCGCCGTTACCCGTATCGCCGTTTGCCACACCATATTCGATCGTCGATTACAACCGCCCGTACCAGCCGTGGTTGAAGATGACGGGCTATCCGTTTATTTTCGTAACGGGAGCAAGCGACGGGGAGGGGAATTCGGCCGTTGCCTTTCTCGGGTATGCCGCCTTTCAGGATCTGAAGGGAGATCATGAACTGGAGGCCTTCCTGTCGTATCAGGAAAAGCCCGTGTATATGAATGGAGAGGTGCGGTATCACTACCGACGTTACAGGGTGGAGGCCGGTGCCGGCGTTTACAGCTACAGCGGCGTCTTCGCCATCTTCAATCCGATGGACTTCTCGTTGAATAACATCATCTATAACCCGTTTTATCGCCTGAGCACGCTACAGACGACGGGCATGATCGGATGGCTTGAAGCGCGTCTGCATTCTTTCGGATCGGTGCAGCTCAGCATCGAGACGGGCCGCGATGAGTTTACTTACAGGCCTGTGTATCCCGAGGAGGACCAGCGACAGGACGTCTATAAAAATCGACAGAGCGTGCGGCTGCGTTATCTCTATGACTCGACGGTATATTCTCTGTATGGCCCTCTGGACGGTCAGGCCTTTATGATCATGACCGAGGCGCCGCTGCGAACGTCGGGCCGGGAGCGTGAGCTCTATCAGCATCTGCTTGAATATCGCCTGTATCATCTATTCGAGAACGACTCCATCTTCGCCTTTCGCGCCCTTGCCGTGGCCGCCACCGGAGCCGACGCAAAGGATTATCCGTATCGTATCGGCGGCTATTACACGGTGCGCGGCTATGACTTTCAGGAATTCGAAGGACGTTATGCGGGCGTCGTTAACCTGGAGTATCGCTTTACCTTTATCGAGCAGCTCGTCTTCGGCGTGCCCACACGCTGGTCGCCGGGCCTCATTCGCAGTTCGATCTTTATGGATGCCGGCGCCGCCTTCGATGATCCCGATACCTTTCAGGGATGGCAGAACGGACGTACCCGCGACCTGCGCGCCTCGGTCGGCGTCGGTCTTCACTGGGCGAACTTTTTGTGGTTTCTCATGCCCGGCGCCCTTATGAAGATCGAATGGGCCTCTCCTTATGATGGTCGTCGCACGTTGCCGTTCTCACAGTGGCAGGGACGTTTCTCTGTTGGCGTGCAGTTTTAATGGCGCTCGGGCCAGTACGGCGAGCGATAGGATATGATGCCCTCTGTCGTTTCGGCCTGATAATAGAGAGCGCACTGTGCATACTCTGCGAGGATCTGCTTCGCCTCTGCAAGCGTTAACAGGGAGGCCGTCGTGGCCAGCCCGTCGGCAAGGGCGCCGCCTCGCTCCCCCGTGCATAGAACCGAGGCCGCCTTGAGCTCGGGAATGCCCTGATTGTTGCGATTGATGAGGTGGGATCTTCCGTTTCTTCGGTTTCGATAGGTGCCCGACGAAGAGAGGGCGGCTTTTTCAAAATAGAAAACATACAAATCGCCTGTGCCGTCTGATTCAATACCGTTTTCCTCCTCCTCCTCCGTCCGGTCCGTTTCTTCGCTTTCCAGCAATTCGATGGCGGCCTTCCATTTCTGGTTAACCTTTGTTTTCGAATACGGACCTGCGCCGGCGATCATCTCGCCTCCGAATTCAAAGAGGAAGCGCGATATTCCGGCGTTCTGTAGATCCGCGTACATGGCATCGAGAAGAAGGCCTTCGGCGACGGCATTCAGATTCAGTCGGCCTGTGGTGCGACGCCGGAACGTTGATCCGTTTATGTCGATCGTCGTGCAATCTCGACGAGTCAGGTGAGCGGAGGAGGCCGGCCCGGGTTTATCAAGCCGATCGAGTTCGGTCTTTCGTGTCGGTGACAGAGCATCAGGCTCAAAGCCCTCTCGTATCATCAGATCGCCGAGAAACGGCCAGAAGGCCCCCTTGCTTTTCTCGCAGAGATCGCGCGAAAGGTGTAGTGCATCCTGCATGGGCCCTGATACAGAGGCCGCTTCACCGATCGCCAGGCGGTTCAGACCCTGGATCTCGCTCTCTGTCTCGTAGGTCGAAAAAACCTGTGTGAACTGTGCAATGCGCCTCGTTACCGCCGTCTCGGCCTCTCTCTGTTTCTCGATCGTATCGTCGATGACGAGAAGCCACGAAGTCCCCCATGCGCGGCCCTGCGAAATGCCGGGAGATTCGTGCACCGGGGCAGGATCGGTATCTTCGGGCCCGGCGTCGGGGGCGCTATGACAGGCGATAGCGGCTGCCAGCAGAGGTAATAAGACGAGGCGACGCATTAGAACGGATAACGCCGCTCAAAAAGGTGTGCGAACAGCTGCAAAGCCCTGCGTGCCGGATGGCTACGTCGCGGACCACTCTGCTGTGTGAGCTGAGGTTCGTCCGTTTCGTGCATGGATGTCGAAACGGAGGGGGCCAGCATCATCGGCAAACCCGAAACCATCGCATGCACGATCTCGCCGGGCGAAGCGATGAGCTGTTTCAGCAACGTCCCGGCTCCGGGCACCAGGTTCAAGAGACCGCTTAACCCGGCGATGTGGGATTCGGTTAACGGAAGTCCTGAGCGAATCATCGCCCTCAGATCGATCTGAAGCTCGGGAAGCAACCGAACGTCCAGAGGCTGTTCTTCTTTCATGCCGCTCTCTTTACGAAACGACTCGATCAGAGAGATGAGATCGGTCGTAGAATCGATCAGTCCCGATCCTTTCAGCTCGTCGGCGACGTAAACGCGACCTCCGGCGGCGGCCAGAACCTTCTCAGCCGAAAGGCAGCGACCCTCGGCGACGCGCTTCATAAAATCCATGTAGGCCGAAGCCGTCGACGCCTCAAGCAGCTTGCGTGATTTGCGACCGGGCTTTGACGTCGGCGAGAGCAGATCGGTCGTATCGTCGAACAGGAGCCGCTCCGAGCGGATCTGCAGCTTCTTCAAAAGAGCCGAGGCCTGCGGCCGAAAGCGGATAACGCCGATCGAGCCTGTTAACGATACGGGCGAGGCATGGATGCGATTGGCGGCACAGGCCAGATAGTAGCCGCCCGATGCGGCCACGCCTCCGAAGTAGGCGAAGACGGGCTTCACACGCGAAAGATCGCGGATCTGTTGATAGAGCTGTTCGCTGGCGTCGCTCAGACCGCCCGGACTGTCGACGTAGAGGATGACGGCGCGATCGGGCCCTTCTTCAAGCTCGCGAAAGAGCTCTTTCCATGCCTGTGCGACTACGCTGCCGGCCCGCGCGGAATCGCCCGTGCGTCCCTGAACGATCGTGCCGTGCAGCGTGGCAATGGCGATAGACGGCGGCCTTTTCAGGCGAAAGGGACGATAGAGACGTCGACGCTCTCTTTTCAGAAACAATACTGCATCCATCGTGCGTTTTTCAAAAAGCGTCAGATCTGCGGTATGATCGTCTTCGACTAACGGCGCCGGCTTCTCATCTCCCGGGCCGATGAATCTATGCTCAAGACGAGGCTGCTCCGTTCGGCCCGTCGCAATATAGGCGAGCAGGCGTCGGCTTTCGACTACGGCATTAACGAAAGACGAGTTAAGAAGATCTTCAGCGTTGCAGATGGATTGTGAAAGAAGCAGTCTCTTGAACCGAGTATAGGATGCCGGGTCAAGCGCCGGCGTCTGTTCAAAACGTTCGAGAATGAGAGCGCGCATGCGCTCGAGCAGAGTCGTCATGTTCTCCCGCGCCGCTGACGAGCTGCCCGTGCGCGAAAGGGATTCGCCGGCGCTCTTGAACTTGCCCGCATGATAGACCTCGATCTGCAATCCGATCTGATCGAGCAGGCCCGCATAATAAAACGACTCGCGATGCGGAAGGGCGGTCAGAAACATCACGCCCGGCGCGATGAGGCGCAGATCGGCGCGCGAAAGAAGCAGCAGGGTCTGCAGGCCTCCGCCTGAGGCGTGGGCGACGATACGAATGCCGGCCTGCCGAATACGGTCGAGCTCGGCGGCGATGTCGAAGATCTGGCTCCAGTTCAGGGCCGACTCGAAGCCGGGCGGGATTTCAAGAATGAGCTGTTGCAGATCCTTCGATTTGCGAATGCGACGTAGAAGAAAGAGGAAGGGGAAGTAGGTGATGCCCTGTTTCTCCTGTCCGACGAAGCGGCTCATCCAGCCCGACGACTCGAAGAGCGTGAAGCGATCCGGAACGTGCAGATGCAGGATCGAGCGCCTTTTCAAGAGCGTGAGCCTGTAGAAGGCGAAAACGATGAGGCGCAGCGGAAGAAAGAGCAGGGCGAAGAAGAGTCGGAGCATGTGAGCAGAGAATTGGCGACGGCGATAAGAGGAAAGTGAAATTCCATTGACCCGTCGCCCCTGAGAAGTCACCTGGTATCGAGGAAACACCCGTGAAGCATATCCTGTCCATCAACGTTCGCAACCGACCCGGCGTCATGAGCCACGTCTCGGGCCTTTTTACGAGAAGGGGATTCAACATTGATTCCATCGCCGTCGGTGTGACGCAGGATCCCGACGTCTCGGTCATCACGCTTGTCGTGAAAGGCGACGAGAAGACCGCGAAGCAGCTTCAGGGACAGATGCTCAAACTGGCCGACGTCATCGACGTGCGCCTGCTTGCCTGGAATCAGTCCATCGTGCGCGAGGTCGTGCTTGTGCGCGTCAAATGCACGGCCGGCAACCGATCCGAGCTTTTCGGCATCGTCGAGATCTTTCACGGTCGCGTTCAGGAGATCACGGCCGATAGCCTGCTCATCGACGTACAGGGCAACCCGCGTCAGATCAACGGCCTCATGACCATTCTCGAACAATACGGCATCATCGAGGTCGCCCGCACGGGTCAGATCGCCCTGCCACTGGCGGCGGAGTGAAGCGCAAGATCATAGCGGTAGCCCTGAACCTGCTGCTGTTTCCGTTTGGATATTACTACCTGAAGCAGCCGCGTCGCTTTTTGCTGATGGCTCTCGTCAGTCTGTTGTTGCCGTCGCTGGTGAGAGCGATACTGTTCCTGTCTCACCTGCTTCTGGGCGGAACAGGCGCTGCAGCCGTTTTTTTTCTAACCGTATTCGCTTTATACGCCTTTGTAATGCTTGATACGATGATCGTTGCGGGCCGGCCGGCGTCAGACAATCGATTCTTTCGTCTGCCGCATGCCTTATGGGTCGTTCCTCTCCTATACATAACAATGGCTGCGGGAGGTTATCCAATCCAATCTTTCAGCGAAAAATATGTATCTGCTCACAATCTTCCGACCTCTTCGATGGAACCGACTCTATTGGAAGGAGATTTGCTTTACGTCAGGCGAATAATGAACGAGGACCAGAAAGCGCGCGGAAAGCTCGTCGTCTGGCAACATGTTGAAGAAAACGGTCCTGAGCGCAAATGGCTTAAGCGTATCATTGGCATTCCGGGCGATACTGTGTTGTTAAAAGAGATAAACACAGAGAACGGAACAGTTTTGAATGTATTCGTAAACGGACAGAGCATCCTCGATGAGAAAACGGCGCACGCTGTCGTGCGACGAGTGGATGAGCCTTTTACTCTATATCAGGAGGGTTCTGGTGAAAAGAAATACTGGATTCAAGAAGGCGCTGAAGATGCAGGCCAGTTTGTAGCGAATACCTTCGTTCTCGGGCCCGATCAGTATTTCTTGATGGGAGATAACCGTGATGATTCAAAGGACTCACGCTATCTCGGTCCGGTATCGGCGGACTGGATAACCCATGAATACATGTTCCATTATTTCTCTATAGATTGGCAGGACTACCTCTGTTTTCAACGCAAGATCGATAGCGCCCTCTGCCAGGATTTTCAAGGACAGGCATCGGGTGCAGGTGCCTTGCTGGTAAAATGGAAGCGCTTGAAGATCCGTTGGGATCGTATAGGCATCGTCGTTGATTGAAGGGTGATGCGAGCAGCGCTCCGTTACCTCAGCCTCACAATAGCCGCGTCGTTATTCGCTCCGTTACTCGCAGTACCTGCGACGAGAATCGCTCCGTCGCTCTGAAGCAGAACACGGGAGCCATAGTCCGTGAATCCGCTGATGTCGATGCGAACGACGCCCGTTCCGCCGAATGACGTATCGAGAGCTCCGCCCGGATGAAGACGCACGACGACCATATCGGAGCTGGCGCTTCCTGCATCGACCGTTCCCGCTGCGACGATCTTGCCGTCGGGTTGCAGGATGACGGATCGTAGACTGTCGGGGCCTGCAGTCACATCAATAAGCACGATTCCGCCCGTTCCAAAGCTCGCATCAAGCGAACCATTACTCAGATAACGCACAACGGCGAGGGCGTCGCTACCTGCCGCGACATTGGCGTAACCGGCGGCGACGATCTTGCCGTCAGGCTGAACGATCACCGAATAGAACGCATCACCCACCGTTGCGCTCAGATCGGTCTGGACGATTCCCGTTCCGGCGAACGCCGTATCAAGCGCGCCCACCGATGTATAACGGATCACCGTAGACGGATACGTGCCTGCTCCTCCGTAATCGTATCCGCCTGCAATGACGCGGTTAGAGGCGTCGACGGCAATGGCATAGGCGTCGGCCTGTCCGGATGGTAGCGGCGTTTGTACTATGCCGGTTCCGTTAAAGGCCGTATCAAGGGCGCCGCTTGCCGTGAACCGTGCGGCCATGAAGAACTGATCGCCTGTAGAAAGCGAAAGTACCGGACGACCGGCATGATCGATGACAAGGTCGGTTGCCGAGTCGTCGGGAGTGAGTAGATCGAAAACGGAGACGCCGGCCGTTCCAAAGCCCGGATCAAGGTTACCCGAGGCGTCAATTTTTAAGAGCAGCGTATCGGTACCGGCATTTGTCGTGTAGCCGGCAAGGATCAGCTGATCTGCGGCGATACGACGGATTTTGATTCCGCCTGTATTGCTTCCGGTGTTATAGTGAAAGGTGCCTGATGTTCCAAACGAAAGAACGGGCAGGCCGCCGGCGCTGTAGCGAGAGGCGATCAGCTCGTTCACCGCTCCGTTAAAAGAGACGCCGGTCGTGACAACGCTGTCATCGCTTAAGAGAGCGACATCCAGACAGTTGTCTGTGAATCCGCTATCGAAAATCGCCGCCCCTGATCCGCCGAAGCTGGTATCGAGCTGACCCGTTGATCCGCTGGAGAAAAAGGCATTCAGGTTGAAGAGCGAAAAGATGCTGTCATCGGGGGCGTGAAGAGGGCCTTGCAGGCAGGCAGCCGGCAGAAGAGCAAAGAGCAGGAGAGGAGCGGCTCTGCCTTTCATATTACTATGACCGGAGTTGGTTCAAAATTTTCAATTAATTTCGGCCAGGGAGTTTTTTTGAGGAATGGGGCTGCTCTGACGCTAACGTCATTATCCTTACTTCTCTGCCCGAACTCGTTGTAGGGTTGGCGGCCGGGCTCCCTGAAATAAAAAAAGGCCGGCGATGGGCCGGCCTTTTCGCATAACGCAGGAAGCGTTACTTCTTCTTGCGGGCCACAAGCAGATGCGAGTCGCCCTCTTTGAAGTTATAACCCGTTCCAAACGGAAGCTTCTTCACGCCGTTTTTTACCGGATCTTTGTAGATGGCGCGCAGATCGGGCTGATAGCGGCTTGCAAAAAGCGGAATGGGCTGCGTGTACATGCCATAGAACGAGCGGTTCCATTTTGCCTCGGGAAAAAAAGCAAGCGGCATGCCCGAATCGTCCTGGATGACATGATCGCTGTTATCCAGGATGAAGCTGCGGATCTTCGAGAAAGAATCGCGATGCATGAGATAAGAGGCCGATTTCAGGTAAGTCGTATTGGTGCCCGTGCGGCCGATCGTTTCGAGAAAGAAGGCTCTGTTTGCAAGGCCCGTATCAGAGATATCGACCGAGAAGTAGGTGACGGTTTTCAGACGTCCGTCTTTCACATCTTTGAAGTAGAAGCGGATGCCCGGAACGCCCGTCGCCTCGATCTTGCGTTCTTCGACCGAAGGCGCCTTCTTCGGATCGCGCTCGCTGATCGTTCCATCGGGAAGCATCGTCGCAACGCGGGCCGCAACAAGCTCGTTGCCTTCGCGAGCAAGGAAGACCATAAGAATCGGAGTCAGTCCGTCGAGCACTCCGCGAAAGTCATCGCGCATATCGTTCGTTCTGAAAAAGGAATAGTTCAAGATGCTTCCCAGGGAATTGCGCACGGCGGCAAAATAACGGGCGCGTACGGCCTCGTTCATATTGCCAAGAGCGGGCGGAATGCCGGCCGGCTCAAGGCCGATCATGATGTAGTCTTTTGCGCAGGGAAAGATCGCATGCGCCGTCATGATATCGGGGCCGCTGAACGGATAAAAAAGGTCGTTCGCCTCTTTGCAAACGTCGGCCAGCTCTTCTGCGCTCCACTGCTTCATGATGGAAAGACGGCTTTTCTCGGCTCGTGAAAAAGAGGCGCCCAGCTGTTGTTTATGAGCGGCAAAAGCGGCCGATGCGGCGATTGTCTTCCAGGCCTCAGGAGCGGACGATGCGGGCTCCAGTCCGGCCATAATGCGGGCCATGGCATCGAGATCGGGATCGGAGGCGATCTCGGTTGTGTTCACGAAATGCTTCCCCGAAGGAGAGGCGGGCGTTTTCGGAGAGGACGTTGTCTCGCCGCTGCACACACTCAGAAGGAGTGCGAAAAGCGTAAGAATAAGAGTGTTACGAAATCTTTGATTCATCATGGTTTTACTTTTATGCCCGACGGCTGGTAGGTTTGATCTCTGATCCGGGGCAGGAAGAGGATCAAAAAAAGAGCCCCGGGGTCAATAAAAAATTGCTCGTGCGTGAAGCAGAGGGATTCTGGCCGAATGCCATCGACCGATGGCGCCGATACTATCTCACAGGTTCCTCTATCTCTCTTATGAGCTCAGCATCTCAGAAAAACGTCTCACAGGAAAACATTTCTTTGGAAACAGTCCGGCACGGCGAATCCGCTTCGCAAGAAAAACAAACGCTTACACGACAGCTTGGCGTCTGGACGGCAACGTTCGTCGTGATGGCGAGCATGATCGGTTCCGGTATCTTTGGAAACACCGGTATCATTCAGTCGGCCGTCGGCGATCCGTATATGGTCATCGCACTGTGGGCTCTTGGCGGTATCGTCGCTCTTTCGGGCGCTCTCTGCTATGCCGAGCTCTCGACGCTTATGCCGCATGCCGGCGGCGAGTATGTGTATTTAAAAAATATCTTCGGCCTTCTTCCTTCGTTCCTGACCGGATGGGTTTCTTTCGCCGTCGCCTTTTCTGCGCCTGCCGCCTCTGCCGCTCTCTTATCTGCCGATTATCTGAAGCCTGCCGTTGATCTCATGCTTCCTGGAACGATCTTTGCCGCGACGCTTGATTCAGCAACAGGACGCAAGGTCTTAGCCTCCCTGTTAATCGTGCTTTTCACCGCCATTCACGTCATGCATGTGAAGAAAGGCGGAGTGGTGCAGAACATCCTCACCGTCGTCAAGGTCGGCCTTGTGCTTCTCTTTATGGCGGCCGGTTTTTACGTTGCCGTTTCGGCTCCGGAGCTGCCGATGCCCGGTCACTTCGAAGGCAAGGGCATTCAGTGGGGCGGCGTCGGCCTCGGCCTTCTCTTTGTAATGTTTGCCTACAGCGGCTGGAACGGTGCGACCTATCTTGCCGAAGAGATTCGCAATCCCGAGCGCAACCTACCCATAGCGCTGATTGGTGGCACGATTATCACGATGGTGCTCTATATTCTGTTGAACGTGCTGTATTATCTGGCCGTTCCCGCTTCTGAGCTTGCCGGCGAGAAGGCCGTCGCTCATCTTTCGGCCTCACACCTTTTTGGCTCTAAGATCACGACCTTCTTTAATGTCGCTTTCTTCTTCATGCTGCTCTCAACCGTTTCGGCGACGATCATGATCGGGCCGCGAGTTTATTTTGCGATGGCTCGCGACCGCCTGTTCTTCAAGATCGCCGCCGAGGTGCATCCGAAGTTTCACACGCCTGTCATGTCGTTCGTCATTCAGGGCATGCTTTCCATTCTCTATATCGCCTCGGGCACCTACGAGCAGATCCAGACCTACATGGGTATCGCTCTTTCGATCTTCCCGCTTGTGGCGATCGCCGGATTGATGTTGCTCAGGCATAAACGTCCCGATATTAAAGGCCCGTATCGTACGCCGCTGTATCCGCTTTTTCCGGTGATCTTCATCCTCTTTACGGTCATCACGATCATCACCAGCGTCATCGGTCGCCCCATCGAAGCGGGCGTAGCGCTGCTTGTGATCCTGCTCGGTGTGCCGGTCTACTTTTTGTGGATGCGCGTCGTGCACCGCGGCCTTTCGAAGAAGGATTTTCATGCCTCTCTTCTGAACCGGCCGTTTGGTACAAACGGCACAAACGGAACGGACGCCTCGCAGAACTGAAGATCTGAGCATCACAGAACGAAATGCAGAAAGGGGCGGATTACCGTCCCTTTTCTTTTGATCGCAGCGTCTCGTGATCGTGCAGCTGTTCCCGCTCGTCGAATAGATCGCGCAGATCCCGTTCGTAAAGCCGGCGTCGCTCCTTTAAGAAGGTATCGACGGCCTGTGCTTTTGCCGCGTCATACAGTGGCTCCGTATCGTGTCTTTCATAATAAAACGTGACCGAAGGCAGTTGTTTCGATTCATCGACGATGCTATAAGGGGTTTTTGGATCGGGCACAGGCAGAGGGAAAAGAAGCGTGATCACACGCGTCTCAAATCGTTTGATGGGCGTCGTCGTGAAGGCGTTATCCACTCGTGTCGCCATGCTTTCGTATCGGATGCGCCGCTGCTGCGGGGAGGCCGTGTCGAGCATGCTCTGTTCGTGAATCCAGGCAGGCGAGGGGGCGATCGCAAAGGCCGGTCGGTCGAGAATCATTCGGAATACAAAAGGATAGTCGTCGAGCGAGTTCATGCGGTACGACGCCCAGATCTCCTTCGGGCGCAGTGCGGCCATGGCGACGCCGCTCTTTTGCAGGCGAATGGCCTCGGGGCGGATGACGATATCCCTATGCGCCTGAATGCGCAGCTCTACGGGAAAAAGACCGGGAAGCTCCCTGTCAAACCGACCGATGAGATAGGCGCCGCTCATACTGTCGGTCTTGAAGCTATGAACCAGCACGCGGCCGTCGGTCATCGACTCGCTGCGAAGAAAGAAGGCCTGTTCGGCCGAACAGCGCACGGCCAGAAGTAAAAGGAGCAAGAAGAGCGAGAGCATCAGAGTGCGCACGGTCAGAGGCTGCCGCCTGCTTGCGTTCTGACAATAAAAAAAGACCCGCTTTCGCGGGCCCTTCATCTTTTACGGAAAGCGCAGTATCAGGCGGACCGGCCGTTACGCCAGTTACGCGACCTTGTCATGTCGATGTAGATATACTGACCGTCGATACGCAGATCTCTGTAGCCGGCAAGATAGGCGATCAGGCTGATGCTATCTTCTTTTGCGTTGAGCTGACGGCACAGGCTCTTGATCGTATCGCGACCGCCGGCCTTCGCCACCTTCTCATGGATGCGATCGGCGAACTGCTGGATGATCGGCCCCAGATAGATGTTTGTGCGCAGGACGGCCTTCTTTTCGATCTGGCGAATACGTTCGCGAGTCAGATTCAATTCAGAGCCGACGCTTTCGAGCGTTTGCTTCTTGATGCCGCGATGCACGAGGATCATATACTCTCGCTGTGAGAGCAGCGTTTTCATGCGGCCCAGAATATCGTCGGGCTTCAGCTTCATATCACGCTCGGGAAAGCGGCTTCCGCGGGTGTTCTCGAATTGCTCGGGATCGATCTCATGATCGAGCAGCAGATCGCGAAGCAGGTTCTCGCTGATCTCACCGTAGTTCTTGATCGCAAGGCGACCTTCTTCACCAAGCTGAAGAAACTCACGCAGATTCGCTACTTTAGCGTTCTGATAGGCCTTGTTCAGTTTAACGTCGTCGGTGAGAATGCCCATGCCGTGCCTGTCGATGTCGAGTTTACCGCGATAGTCGACAGGACGAACGCCGTAGCGTTCCAGCTTTCTCAGGAAGGATTTATAGATCGCATTGCCCGGCCAGTTCACGGAACGGATCTCGTCCAGGCTGATACCTTTCAGATCGGCAATCGTCTTATACCCTTTTTTCGTAGCGTAGTCGATGAATACTCTGTAGGACCCCTTGAAGGCGCGGCTGATTGCCATATTCGGATCGATTGTGCGACCCTGCCGTGATCCATAGCTCTCGTAATGCGAAGGAGCTGCCGGATTCTTCAGCTTTTCAAGGATGGTCTCATATTTTTTTTCGCCGATGCCGCGAATATTCTTAAGCGTCTGCATCTCACGCTTCAGCTCGTCCAGATAGACGAGTCCTTTCTTGTGGGCGAACTCCCGCAGAAGCAGAAAGCGGCGCTCTGAGAATACTTCGCCGATCGTAAGCCTTTTTTTCGAAACTGTTTTCATGTCCGACCTCACTTGAGAAATTCCACTCCCGTCTTTCGCTCTTTCTTTATATCTCTATATACGTCTCTTTTGAGAAAATGTCAAAGAAATTTTGTTCTGTAAAAAAGACTCCCTCATTTGCCATCGCTTTTCAGCAGCGCCAGGAAGGCATCCTGCGGTATCTCCACGGAGCCGACCTGCTTCATCCGCTTCTTTCCTTCTTTCTGCTTTTCGAGAAGCTTTCTTTTTCGAGAGATATCGCCGCCGTAGCATTTCGCCGTCACGTTCTTGCGCAGGGCGGAAATGTTTTCACGGGCGATGACCTTTGATCCGACGGCGGCCTGTAGCGGAATCAGGAATTGCTGACGCGGGATCAGATCTTTTAAGCGCTCGATCATCGTGCGACCGCGGGCGTCTGCCGTTGCGCGGTGCGTTACCATGGCAAGGGCGTCCACGGGCTCGGCATTGACGAGAATATCGATCTTTACGAGATCGGATTCCTGATAGCCGACAAGCTCATAATCCATCGAGGCATAGCCTCTTGAGATGGATTTAAGGCGATCATAGAATTCAAAGATAAGTTCTGCGAGCGGAATGAGATAGACGACCTGCACCTTGCCGTCGTCGAGATAGATCAGGTTCTGTTGTTCACCGCGTTTTTCCTGAACGAGCGTGAGAATGTTGCCCAGATATTCCTGCGGCGTGATGATATTTACGCGCACATAAGGCTCTTCTTTCTTCAAGATACGCGTCGGATCAGGCCAGGAAGAAGGATTCGATACCTCATGCACGACTCCGTCGGTCGTCGTTACGCGGTATTTTACCGAGGGAGCGGTGTTGATCAGATCAAGATGGAACTCGCGTTCCAATCGCTCCTGCACGATCTCCATGTGCAACAGGCCGAGGTAGCCGACACGGAATCCGAAGCCGAGCGCCGTCGAGCTTTCGGGCTCGAAGAAAAGGGCGGCATCGTTCAGCTTCAGCTTGGCGATGGCGTCTTTCAGGTTCTCATAATCGTCGCCGAGAATGGGGAACAATCCCGAGAAAACCATGGGTTTGATGTCGCGGTATCCCGGAAGGGCCTCTGTTGCCGGACGGTTTGCCAGGGTAACCGTATCGCCGACGCGCGTATCTTCGACCGACTTCACGCCGGCGATGATATAACCGACTTCGCCGGCCTGCAGATCTTCGGTAGGAATCATCTGAATGGTCTGAATCCCTACCTCGGTAACGCCGAACTCCTTTCCCGTGCTCATCATGCGGATGCGATCCTGCTTGCGCACGACGCCGTCAAAGACGCGCACCTTCATGATGGCGCCGGCATACGTATCATAGAAGGAGTCGTGGATCAGCGCTCGCAGAGGAGCGTTCGGATCGCCGCTTGGCGCCGGAATAAACTTAGTGATGGCCTCGAGCACCTGATCGACGTTAAGGCCCGTTTTTGCCGAAACGGCGACGGCTCGATCGATATCGAGGCCGAGCGTTTTATCGATGAGCTGCATGCAGCGATCGATGTCGGCGGCGGGCAGGTCGATCTTGTTGATGATGGGGATGATTTCAAGGTTTTGCTCCATCGCCAGATAGAGGTTAGCCAGGGTCTGTGCTTCGACGCCCTGCGTCGCATCGACGACAAGCAGCACGCCCTCGCAGGCCGTCAGCGAGCGCGAGACCTCATAGGTGAAGTCGACGTGGCCCGGAGTGTCGATGAGATTCAGAATATAGCTCTGGCCGTCATGGGCGGCCGTATAACGGAAGGTGGCCGAGTTCGATTTAATCGTGATGCCGCGTTCCCGTTCGATATCCATCGAATCGAGGATCTGATCCTTCTTTGTGCGGGCGTCGGTGACGCGAGCAATCTCCAGTAGCCGGTCGGCAAGCGTTGACTTGCCGTGGTCGATATGTGCAATAATGCTGAAATTGCGAATCAGTGATAGATCTTTCATGTAGAGCCCGCGACTCAGGACCAGATTTTTAGACGTGGCCAGGCAGAAAAGCTTTTTCAATAGTTTATATTGAAAGAAACTTCTACTTGGAGTGAGTCACAGCTCGTTTCGTATCGTGGGAGCAAGCAGCGGTGTCAGATGGCCGAGCCCTTACTGAGGTGAATTGTAAAAAGCTGTTAAGCGATAGTGGCGGATCACGACCTTTCAATGCCGATCGGGAATCGGTGATTCATGGAGTCCAGGAATTGGAAAAGGCGGTATCAGAATCTGGGACAGGATTTGTGTCGCTCAGTTCAGCGAGGGGTCCGGATTTGTGTTTGCAAAGACTCTGTAGATACCACCCTTCTCTCGCAGGGCGGCATACCATCCGTCTTCAGGATCGGGATGAAAGACGATCTGTGACGAAGCCGGATGAATGATCCAGCTGCCGTCTTTCATTTCACGTTCGAGCTGTCCCGGGCCCCAGCCCGAATAACCGAGAAAGAGATGCAGGCGCGGCATGTCGTCGGGAGCAAGCCCGCTCACGTAGTCCTCTTTAAAATAACGATCGATGTTGCGAAAGCCTGGCTCGAAGTAGACGTCGTCAACGACTGAAAGCGCCGTCTGCGACGGAGCGGCATCATGCGGCGTGGAGTGCATGGCGAAAAGGAACTCCTGCTGCACCGGACCTCCGACATAGATCGGAGTGCGGCGACCGAGATCGGTCTGAAAATCGGGCAGGATGTCGGCCAGCGTAAGGGAGGAGCGGCGATTGACGACGAGTCCGAAGGCGCCTTCTTCGTTATGCTCGATCATGAGCACGACGGTCTGGCGAAAGTTCGGATCAGCCATGTTGGCCTCAGAGATCAGGAATCGTCCCTTCAGGCTTTCGGGTTTGGTCGGTTCGCTCAACTCATCCTCCACTTTGCGAAATCCAGTATGGGCCCGCTTGCAGCAGGCCCTCTTGCCGGATCACTCTATTGGACGAACCGGCATGCGAAACGATTTTATTTTTTATCGTTGGCCGCTTCTACAAGATGTGGGCTTTCATACAGAGGCACATCGGGATGCTCACGCTGGAAGCTTTTCATCCGGAACTCGCTCTTGAAAAGCACGACGGGATTGCCGCGATCATCGTTCAGCACCAGATCATAGCTGCTGAATTTGCTCTTATCTTCGGGACGAATCCAGCGCGAGCATTCAAAGCCGAGCGCCTCCAGGCGACACGGAGCGCCATATTCATCCTGGATGCGAAAGCGAAAGACCTCGAACTGCAGCGTGCCGACGGCGCCGATAACGGGCGAGGCGTCGTGCTCGCGGGTGAAGACCTGAACGACGCCTTCTTCGGCCAGCTCCTCGATGCCTTTTCTAAAGCCCTTCATCTTTGACGTATCTTCGGGGATCAGCCGGGCGAACATCTCAGGAGCGAATCGCGGCAGCGGATGAAACTCCGGAGCGTTACCCGTAAACAGGACGTCGCCGATCGCAAACAATCCGGGGTTAATAAGGCCGATAATATCGCCGGGATAGGCCTGATCGATCGTTGAACGATCCTGTCCGAAAAAGGAAACCGGGCTTGAGAGTTTAGCCGTCTTCTTTTTATCGTTAACAAAAACCGTCATGCCTCGCTCGAACATTCCCGATGCGATGCGCACAAAGGCGACGCGGTCACGGTGCGCCCGGTTCATATTCGCCTGCAGCTTGAAAACGAAGGCGGTGAACTGCTCGGACGTCGGCAGCTGCGTACCGTCACGCAGACGGATCGCCTCGGGCGCCGGACTGATCGCCAGGAACTCTTTCAGGAATAGCTCGATGCCGAAGTTGGTAAGAGCCGATCCGAAGTAAACGGGCGTGATCTTGCCCTCGTGAAATTCCTTTTTGTCAAACGAGGGCAGGGCTCCCGTCGCCAGATCAATCCCTTCGCGAAAGCTTGCATAGAGCTCGTCGCCGATCATCTCTTTCAATTCGGGATCATCAAGGCCCTTTACATCGACAGGCGCTCTGTAGGCGCCGCCCGTCGTTCGTTCAAAGAGATAAACGCTATCGTCGGCGATATGATAGACGCCTTTAAAATCGCGGCCTGATCCGATCGGCCAGAGCATCGGTACGGCCGCGATGCCGAGAATACGTTCCACCTCGTCGAGCAGCTCGAAGGGATCGCGGGCGGGCATATCCATTTTGTTGATGAAGGTGACGATGGGGATGTTGCGGCTGCGACAGATCTGGAAGAGCTTGATCGTCTGCGGCTCGACGCCTTTCCCGGCATCAAGAAGCATCACGGCGCAGTCGACGGCCATAAGCGTGCGATACGTATCTTCAGAGAAGTCTTCGTGGCCGGGCGTATCGAGCAGATTGAGGATGTGTCCGTTTACCTCGAACTGCATGGCCGCCGTCGAGATCGAGATGCCGCGCTCCTGTTCAAGCGTCATCCAGTCGGATTTCGTTTTCTTGCGGTCTCGCTTTGCACGTACGTGCCCGGCAAGCTGGATGGCGCCGCCGTAGAGAAGCAGCTTCTCGGTCAACGTCGTCTTACCGGCATCGGGGTGGGCAATGATGGCGAACGAACGCCGCCTCTGTATCTCGGTCGAAAGATCCACGGGGACAGAAAACGGCTCAACGGCGCTGCGTCAAATCAATGAAGCCGGCACCTTAATCCGGCGTACGCCGATCAGTCCGAAGCGTCGCCCGACGGCGCGATCGGTGAGTATCGCCGTCTTCTCCTGCCGGCTTAACTTCTTGATGGCCGCCTCGAGTCTCAGGGCCGTGGATCGGTCGGGCGTGCTCCATGCGGCCAGCATGCGTACCGGGCGAAAGCTTCGCGTGATTCTGGCGCCGTTCCCGGTACCGTGAGCGAGAAAGCGCCGGCGCAGGTCGGTCGTGAAGCCCGTGTAATAAGAGCCGTTTTCGAGCTCGATCATATAAACGAAGCACGACATATCAGGGGGCGGCGATGCGGATGAGCGTAATATCGTCGGATAACTCTCCGATACGGCGCAGCCTCTTGTAGATGCGGCTTGTTTTTCCGTCGGCTTCTTCGACCACGCGCAAGAATACCGATTCGTCCTCGTTGATGACGGGATGCCCTGCGTCATAGTCGACGATCAGATCATCCCGGCCGTCTGATCCGAAAAAGACGACGTCGCCCGGATCAAATCGTATAAACTCCACGTTCTCAGGGCTTGCCTGGAAGAACTTCATGCCGGGCTTGTGAACGATGATCTTTTCCCCGAAATAAGAGGCCTTACCGCGGCGATAGAGCACGGGCTTCGGATGCCCGCCATTCACGAAATGCAACGTTCCCGATTCTTCATCGAGCAAAGAAAGGATGACGGTGACGAACATAAGGCCGTTGAACGTCGCGAAAACCTGATGGATCTCGCGGATCGCCTGAAGCAGCCAGTCGGCCGGCGTTACATCTTGCAGAACGGAATTGAGTCGCGTGCGTTCGACGAGGGCCTTGAGTACCGATCCGAGAACGAGGGCGCCGCCCGAACCCTGAAGCGATTTTCCCATACCGTCGCCGTTTACAAGAATGGAATAGCGCCGTCCGCGCAGCGTGAGGTCGGCGCCAAAGCAGAGGTCGCCGCCGATCTCCACCATCCATCGTTTGAAGCGAAAGCGCTTCTTCTGTCGAATAAGAAAAGAGATATCAAATCTTTCGGCCTGCGTTTCGTTCTGTAAGAGCGGACGCAGGAGGATCGAGATCAGATAATAGTCCACGTCCTGCTGCTGTTTCAGACGCTCGACCTGCGACAGAGACTCTTCGAGGCTTCGCGTACGATTCCTGATTTGCTCTTCAAGAGATTCATAATGATCGGCGTTAACCAGACTGACAGCCATCTGACCGCTCAGCTGCCGCAGAAGCTCCGTGCGTCCCGGATGAAAGACGTGGCCTGTGAGTCGATTCTCGAGATAGAGCATACCGATCGCTTCGCCCTGCCTCTGTAGCGGCAGGCAGAGGACCGATCGCAAGCGTTGCGACTGTACGTAAGGGTCGTTTCTGTAATCGCCCGATTCGAAAGCGTTGTGTTCTATGACCGTTTTTCCCGTACGCAGTGCAAAGAGAAGCATGCCGGATGGAATCGGCGTCGCCTGTGCGAAAGGATCGGTACCCGCAGCGTCATAGCGAACCTGACCGCTGGCATCGGCGCTCGCGACGACGCGAAGCTGTCCGTGACGTCGGTACAGAAACAGCGCCGACTCCGATCCGGAAAGCCGCACGATGAGTCCGAGTATCGTGCGTATAACTCCTTCCAGAGTGATTTCTGATGCGATGGCGGCGGAAGCTTCGATCAGCGTGCGCGAATCGGCCGAAACGGAAGGTTCGAATTCCGGATCGCGCAGAATACCGTGTAGATCTTCGATCCTTGTGAGCAGAATATTGGCGTTTTCTCGTGAAACTTCAACGAGACGTTTGAGTCGAATGCGACCTCCCCACAATCGATAGGCTGTCAGGGCGTCGGTGAAATACAGGATCTCCTGGCTTTTCTTTCCCTCAAAGCGATAAAGATCGAATAGCAGATCTTCGATCAGGGCACGATCAAGCAGTCGGTTTCGCTCGATGGCAAGAGATAACGATTCTTCAAGGCCATAGACGGCTTCGGCGCGACGCCCTTCATGCAATCCGGCAAGCGCTTCGACGACTCCGTACCAGATACCATAGTACCGCGGAGCATGGTATGCGAAAAGACGCAGCTCGGCGACGTTGCGTCGTAAACGGAATTCATTCGCTCCGACGCCTTTGCGGTGCAGTATAAGAGAATCGAGGAACAGGCAGGCCGCTTCAAGGATCGTTCCGCGACAGGCCGCCCGATGTTTCAGGGCGGAATCGATGTGCGAAGTGGCGCCGTCCATTTCTTCGTTCAAGTAGCGCGTGAGCGACGTAAGAAAGTAGAACTGCATCAGAGCGTTATGGTTCTGCATCGCGGACCACATGGGGATAATCTCAGATTCCGAGAAATCGGCGCCTGTTAACGCAACGGGATCGGAGCTACGATCCATGATCGTCGCTATGGCCTCGTTCCAGAGACTGAGTTGAAGGAGAGGATCTTCCTGGCGCTGTCTTTTAAGAATAGAGATATGCCTTGCAATATTCGTCTGCATGGTCTGCAACGGCTGTCCCGTAAAGAACTGATGCATGCAGAGCGATACGATGGAGCGCGCCGCTCCGTCGATTTCTCCGTTCTCGTATCCGCTTCGCACCGCTTCTTCAAGAATGGAAATACAGTCTTCGAACCCCGTCAGCGGCGCGGCAAAAATCGAAAACCAGTAAAGATTTTCCGTTGTGCGCAGTGCCTCATGTTCGGTCAGCCATCGGGCGGCGATCGTAGCCAGCTCCTGTGCGAGATCGTAATCAGGCAGAAGGACTCGCACGAGACGGGCAAGCACTGCAGGCGCGCCCGGCGTTAATCCCGTTTCTCTGATGATGGTTAACGATTGTACCGTGATTCCGTTGAACAGGTCGTCATCGGCGACGCTGGCCGGAAACGCCATGAGGTCGAGAATCTGAAGACAGGCATACCTGCGAAAATCGATAATGGAAGTGATACCCGTACACGAGCGCAGAAACGGCAGTATATCGCCTTCTATCAATGATTCAGGCAGCGACGCGACATCGGCAGCCTCGATCGGACCGAATTCTTCCAGAGCTTTTCTTCCTCTTTCGAGGGCCTGCTCGTATCGATTGTAAAGCGTCAGCAACGGGATATGAGTGCGATAGACGCTGAGCCGCAGTTCGGAGTCGCTCGTCCTTGCGTAAAGATCGCGAAACAGAGACTCTGAAGCGGCGGGGCTTCCGCTCAGAGCTTCGGCTCGAGCCGTTTGCAGTTTCAGATCGAATTCCGTTTGCGTATCGCACAGATGGGAGTCCAGAAGTCCGGCCCGAAAAAGAGAAAGAGCGCTTTCAGGATCGCCGCCTGCAAGGGCCTGAGTGCCGGCCTGAAGATTAAGAGCGGCGAGTCTGCTGCGATGAAGCTCTTCAAGGTATTCGCGGCCGGAGTTCAGATGCCCGACGAGTTTGAATAGATGACGCTCGAAATACCCCGGTTCGCGAGAGCCGAATTCAAGCAGATGGATGCCGGCGTAGGCATGCAACCGTTTCTGAATCGGCGCTTCCATGCTCTGATAGGCCGCTTTTCTGATTCGCTCATGCGCGAAGCGAAAGCTCAGGCGTGATTCGCTGAAAAGGGTTTCATCGGCTTCTTCTTCGCTTAAACCCTCGAAAGCCGAGAAAGAGGCCGATTCCGGGCGTATGAATTCGAGATCATAGAGGTGCCGTAGAACGGAGAGAATGCGGCGGGGCGTCCATCCTGAAACCCAGTAAAGGGTGAACAGATCGAAGACCTCTCCGATTATCGAAGCGAATTGTAATAGCTGCCTCTCTTCTTCATCGAGGTCGCTGATGCGTTGTGAGAGCAGGTTAACGACGTTCGCCGAGACGTCGCTCTGTTCGATCTTTTCGAGGTCTCTGATCCAGGTCGCCCTGCTCCGGTCGTAACTGATCCAGCCGCGCTCGCGACTGAGCAAAAGCAGCTCTCTGATATAGAAGGGATTCCCACCGGTTTTTCTGTGTATCAGCGCGGCAAGCGAACGCTCTTCATCGACGGAATCAGAGAAAAGATCGGCAAGCATACGTTCCGTCGCCTGGAGCGAAATCGGCGGCAGCGACATCCTGCGCACGTACTGACAGGACCTTTCGAGACCGTCGATCAGCGATCGCGTAAGAGGTGGTATGTTTTCGGCGCGAAACGACAGTACGATTAAGATGCTCTGCGGCTCGGGTTCTTCTATGAGTGCGCTTAATATTTCCATGCCTGTCTGATCTGCAAGATGACAGTCATCGAGAAAAAGAAGCATCGGCGCTTCAGGAGTCGAGAGAACTTTAAGAAGCTCGCGGCATCCGGTTATCCATTGCTGTCGGATAACGGCCGGTTCTACGGGCAGCGTAGCGCGTCCGGTGATCCACTCAAGAGAAGGGAAGAGAGAAAGCAGGGCGGCATGATTCTCGTTGATCGTAGAGCGGATTCGGTCTTTCCAGACACTCAGCTCGTTCTCGGGTAAGGCAAGAATCTTTCGCAGTAAAGGCTCTATCGCAGCCCTGAGCATGGACGCCGCTCCCTGATCGGAGGGACGACCTCGGGCGAAAAAAGCTCCGCGAAGCGAAAGGTCACGCTGCATTTCAAGGACGAGAGAGGTGCGACCCATGCCCTGCTGGCCTTCAAGTATAAGAACGTTCTTATTACCGTGCGTGGTTTGCTGATAGAGCGTGTGCAGCAGGGCCAGCTGCTCTTCGCGTCCATATATGGTCGAGGGAAGTCTGAACTCTTCGGCCTTATCGGCCTGTCCGGGCTGAAAGCCGGTAACGGGCTCTCCTGCGCGTATGGCGTCAACGCAACGCTGAAGATCGGCGATAAGCCCGCGGACACTGCGGTAGCGATCGTCGGGATCTTTTGCAAGCGCTTTGATCAGAACGGCTGAAAGCATCGCCGGAAGCCTGACATCGACGGAGTCGATGGGATCGGGCGGCGTGGCAATGATGCGATGAACGAGAATGGACGGATCTCGTTCGGTAAAGGGTGGGCGTCCGGTAAACAGAAAATACAGCACGGCGCCGAGCGAATACAGATCGCTTCGCAGATCAATAGGCCTGTGAACGAGTCCGGTTTGTTCGGGCGGCAGGTAGACGATGGAGCTGTCGCCCGGCAAAACCGCCTGCTGCTCGGATTCAAGCCGGTCAAGTCGACTTGATCGGGAAAGATCGCCGATTCTGATGTCCTGATCCGAATAGAAAATGCAGGATGGCGAAAGCCCCAGGTGCAGTATCTTTCGATCATGCAACCTTTGAACGATTTCGGCCAGTTTCACGGCGATCTGCATGCAGGCCAGAAGCGATAACGATCGATGCAGTTTGAGTTTTTCGACGGGCAGGCCGCCGGGATCTTCAAATACGATCACATCGGTCGTTTCGGCCTCAATCAACTCGATCGGCTTTAACAGAGCGGGCTCGTTCAGAGATTGCAGCAGACGATATTCCTTGACAGCTCTTCGCTGTCCGGCATCTCTTTCTCCTTCGCGAGGATGCGAGCAGAGAAGGACTCGCTTCTCGCCTGAAAGGGCGCGTTGAAAGGTCAATCGCCCGGACGTGATCGTGTCCGTGATATTGTATTGAAAGAAGGAAGGCATGGATCTTATAAAACGGTTCTACCATCATCTGACGGAAGCTTTAAAAAGACATCGCAAACCGATCGTTCTTTCAATCCTTTTTTTCATGGTGGCGGGTTTTCTCTGGGCGGGCGGCGTCTTTTTCTATGCCTATATCGATTATCGCCTCGAAAAAGACGAATATGCGGCTAAGATCGAGGAATGGAAACTCTGGCTGCATAATTCGGGGCATCGGGCCGCTCCTCCTTCTATTATTATACTCGACCGCAACGGAGAAACGATCGGCGAATACCTGCCCGAGCGCGGTTCCCGCATCCCCATTGCGCGCTGCAAGGCTGAGATGCCGTGGCTGAAGCGGGCGGCCGTCAGCGGAGAAGACCGCTATTTCTATGATCACGGCGGCGTTTCCTGGAAGGGTGTGATGCGAGCCGTCGTCAACAACGTGCTTTCTCTTTCGGCTCGCGAAGGCGGAGGAAGCATCACGCAACAGGTCGCGCGAAATTTGTTCACCGATCGATCTTTCAGTCTGAATAGAAAGTTGCTTGAAACCTTTCTTGCTTACGATCTTGAGGCCGCTCTTGATAAAGACGAGATCCTCTGTCTTTATCTGAATCGCATCTATATGGGCGAGGGTCGTATCGGCGCCGAAGAGGCGTCGTGGTTTTATTTTAATAAGCCGCCGTTCCAGCTATCGGCGGCCGAATCCGCCATGATCGTCGGCTTATTTCCAAGCCCGGCCCGCTACAGTCCGCTCAATAATCTCAAGGCCTCGCTTTTCAAGCAGCGTGCCGTGCTTCAGGCGATGGTCCGCGACGGACATCTGAAAGAAGAGCAGATAGACGCAGAGATCGCACGCTTCAAGAAACAGTATCGCGTCGAAGAGGATGATCCGGGTCTGGTCGGCGCCTACGGAGCAAGTCGGGATTTTCGTATTAACAGAGCGCCTTCGGCTAACGAAGCCGTGCGGGAATTCCTGTTCGAGAACCTTCCCGAAGAGCTGATTCGCAAAGGAGGCCTTCGGGTAACGACGACGATCGATCTGCGTCAGCAGGCCGTCGCCCTTGAAGCGGCACGGGCTCGCGTCGACGAAGTGCGCAAGAGGACGGCAAAGCTGGCCGCGAAACATGATGCCGGCGAGAATCTCGAACGCGGCGTGAACTCCGTGATTATTTCGATGACCGTGCCCGAGGGAGAGATCAGGGCGCTTGTAGGCGGAACGCAGGTTACCGAAGGCGGATCGCAGATCCATCGCATCTACAGCATGCGTCGTCAGCCGGGATCGGCCATTAAAGGTTACCTGTACGCCCTGGCACTTGAAGAACGCATCTATGATCCGTATGACGAGGTCGTCGACGAAAAGATCAACATTCGCGGGTATTCGCCGCGCAACTGGTATCGCGAGTATCGCGGCAAGATGCCGCTGCGTCGGGCCGTGGCATGGTCGGTGAATACGGTGGCAGTGAAAACCCTTGATGAGATGGGAGTGGACTACTTTCGCAACCAGCTTGCGCGAACGCTCGATCTTTCGCTTCATGACGCCGACGAGCGGTTCGAAGCCGGCCTGTCCCTTGCGCTCGGAACGGGCAATCTGACGCCGCTTGAGCTCGCCCGCCTTTATGCCCTGATTCTGAACAAAGGCAGTACGGTGCGACCGTATCTCGTTAAGCGGGTTGAAGATAAAGACGGCACGCCGCTATGGGAAGAGCCGGGTAACCCCTCGTCGACGCGCATCATCTCAGAGAAGGCAGCGGCCGGAACGATGTGGCTTTTAGAGGGCGTCGTCGATTCTTCAGAGGATGGAACGGCGGGCTGGATCGGACGCCTGCGAAAAAAGAACGCCTCTTATATGCCGTATGACGTGGCCGGCAAATCGGGCACGGCGCAGACGCCTGACGAGGTGCGGGCGAAGTACCGCCAGATGCCGGGCGTGCGCGATAGCTGGTTCGCCGGTCTGATTCCGGGCGAGGTCACGGTCGCCTGGATCGGTCACGATCGCGGGGTGCCCGTCGATGCCAATGCCGGGCTGCTCTGGGCCGACTATGTGTCAAAGGCCCATCAGAAGGTGGACGGACACTTCCCCGATATCAAGGATTATTACGGCGAACCAGATTCCGCTATCGAAGAGGCTCCTGTTATCGATCCGCCGCGCGAGAATCCGAATGAAGATGGTAACGGTGAGCCGGACACAGATTCAACGGAGAATCCCGGTACCGGTGAGAACGGTCAGAATACGTTACCCGCCAGTCCGGGGGACTTCACCGACGTTCCGCCTAAACCGACAACACCGGAGAATTAGAACCCCGACAGCAAGTCGTTAGAACATTGGTTCAAAGCGGCGTCGCCTCGTTATTGAAAACGCAGACGCTTTTAGGGCCGTGGCTTATGGAAATATCTTGACTTCATGTATAAGTCCTGTTTCGTCATCTTATGCACAGATACGCAGCGATGATATTCTTATTGACAGGATGCATGAATTTCATGCCTCCATACGAACGGAATCATGAAGTTGATCCTGAGATGGGATATATATTCGGGGAATTCATTCTTCAGGGTTTTTCGGGCAACCGGATGTATGCGGGACTGAAGGTGTCCGGAGGAGAGTGTTTCTCCTCAGAAGGCTGCGTTTTTAAATTTGCAAACGAGCCAGCGGCGGTCTATCCCGTTGCCGTCGAACCCGGCGAGTATCGCCTCGAAGGGATCGTTTTGAGCGCAGGGGGGGCTCCAAAGGAGATTCCATTCTCTTTAGAGCTGAGACGTAGAATGCCCCAATTGAATCAACCGATTCGTGTGCAGGCAGGCCGCGTGACCTATGTAGGCTCTTTTATCGCAAGTGCCAGTACTGACTACTCGCCAGGTTATTACTACAACTATATTCATATGGCTGACATCTATTTTGATATGGAAAAGGCCGGCCTGCGTCTGATGTATCGCTATCCGGAGTTTAACGGGTTGGTTTTTTT